>PDWI01003868.1_pt1 | contig 20673 bp, 14 predicted proteins | sample 1430891 | NCBI WGS metagenome assembly PDWI01 (sample SAMN01162508, study PRJNA174530) | Oral metagenome, whole genome shotgun sequencing project. | biome: Marine environment; feature: Marine mammal; material: Swab sample of the gingival sulcus; isolation source: swab sample of gingival sulcus... | reverse complement strand
GGAGACATTGCAGTTTTGGGTCGCAACGCTTGTGGAGATGGTGCAGAAAGTACCTTGCCTATCACGGTAGGTCAAAACAATATTAGCGTTTCTATTATCGAGTCTCAGAATTTAAGCTGTTTTGAGTCTAACGATGGATACGCCACCGCAGAAGCAACCGGAGGAACAGAGCCTTATACCTTTTACTGGTCTAATGAATCTACCAATGCTACTGCTGAAAATCTATCGGCTCAAATATATTATGTAACAGTAACGGATAATGTTGGTTGTTCGGCTACGACACAAATAGAAATAACACAACCTGAAGCTTTATCCTTAGAAGTAAATGTTTTAAACGATGCCAATTGTGGCAACAACAATGGAGAAGCAGAAGCCATCGTAACGGGAGGAACTCCCCCATACAGCTATCTTTGGAGTAACTCTGCCGAAGATACATCTACCGATACCTTAGAATCGGGAACTAATTCTGTAATGGTAACAGATAATAATGGTTGCTTAACCAATTCTTATTTCGATATAGATAATAGTAATGGAGCAACTGTTACGATAGAAAACTTGCAGCATGTATCTTGTTTTGGAGGGGATGACGGCTCTATAGAAATTTCGGTATCAGGTTCTCAGCCGACTATTCTTTGGAGTACGGGGGAAACGACTCCTACCATTAGTAACTTACAAGCGGCATCTTATCAATTAACAGTTACAGACCAAGACTGTAATACTTATAGAACCATCGAAGTAACACAGCCCGATGCTATTAGCTTCGATTTTGATATTACAAATGCAAATTGTGGAGCTTCTGACGGAGCCTTGGCTGTAAGTATATCCGGAGGACAAGCTCCATATACCGAAACTTGGTCCGATGGCCCTGAAAATCTGCCTGCCGGAACTTATACCTTTAGTGTTACAGATGATAATGGCTGTATGTACTCTGAAAATGTTTCTATTTCTAATATCTCGCCACTGGAAATAATTGTGGATTCAATCTCTCCGGCTCCTTGTGGTAGCTCGGGAGCAATTTATATAAGTGTAAACGGAACTTCCGGCTCACAAACTTATAATTGGAATAATGGTCTTTATTCTACAGAAGATTTACCTATGGCTCCTTCAGGAGCTTATAATCTTGTCGTAACAGATGGAGCCTGTGTTTCTATATTAGATACGCTTATTCCTAATATTCCGCCACAAAAACAAGAAATCTGTGTTGTAACGGTTGATGAATCAACCGGTAATAACTTGGTTGTTTGGGAAAAAGAAGAAACAACATCTATTTCGCATTATAATATTTATAGAGAGACTTCTGTTCCCGGCGAGTTTACTAGAATAGACTCAGTATTGTACGACGACATGAGTGAATACTCCGACATCGTTGCTAATCCAAGGATACGTTCTTGGCGATACAAGATTTCAGCCGTCGATAATTGTGAAAATGAATCGGAGTTAAGTACGGAGCATAAAACCATACATTTAACTATAAATATGGGCTTAGGAGGTGCTTATAATCTGATTTGGGATCATTATGAAGGGTTTCCGTATCAAACATTTTATATAAAACGCCGTTTGGTATCGGAAGGTTGGGTTACTTTAGACGCTCTACCTAATACATTGCACTCATATACCGATATACCTCCGGAAAATACAGAAGGTTTATGGTATGCCGTTACTGTAGATGCTCCGGGAGTTTGTATTCCAACAAGTGCTTATAAGGCGAATGGAGGACCTTACTATCAATCTATTTCAAACTTAGAGGATGATGGAATTATACATACTAAGATTGTAGGTTTAAATTCGGTAGGTGTTAAAGTCTACCCTAATCCTAATAACGGAACCTTTGTTATTGAACTTTCAAAAGATAAACAACCAGCCAATATAAAAGGTTTTGATATAGGAGGACACTGCATCTACAACCGTCCGATGCCTTCTTCTAAAGCCTATATTGATATTTCACAATTAAGTAAAGGAGTTTACTTGTTTAAAGTGATTGAACAAAGCAAAGTATCTGATTTTAGAGTGATCGTACAATAGAGGATATACCCATAAAAAGGCTGTTCAGAAAAGAGCAGCCTTTTCTTATTTTTTATTCTTGAAAAATTAGTCGGAAACCGAACATTTGCTAACACACTCAACAATGTATGCTAAGCTATTGTATTTTAGATAGTAGAACGTATTTTTTCCTTCTCTTTGAGAAGCCAAAACACCCTTGTCTTTCAAAATGCCCAAGTGATGAGATGTTGTAGATTGTTCTATGCCTAACAATTTATGAATTTCCGTAACGGTCAGTTTTTTACCATCTTCCAAGTAACTTAGAATAGCAATGCGAATAGGGTGTGCAATTGCCTTCAGCATATTAGCCGATTTTTCTAATTGTTCCGGTGTTAATTTATCGATGGTAAGCATATTATAAATGTATTTTAAGTTTTTTTTGCAAAGGTAAAGGATAAAGATTTCACAGAAATATGATATTTATCACACTTATCAAAATATGTAAAGAATTAAATATGTTAAGCAACAGAAAAAAAACTAAAACCTTAAATCTGCCAAATTGTCCCGAAAAGCGATTTGGCAACATCCTTGTAAAAGCAAATGAAAAATAGAAATAAAATGGCTGATAAAAAAGATAAAATAAAAGAGCAAGTTGCTGATAAAAAAGATGTTAAGGCAACCAAGAATAGTGAAGAAAAATCAACCACTAAGGAAAAGGCTAAAAAAACTGACAATACGGCATCCAAAATAGAAGAGTTAGAGGCTAAATTGTCAGAAATGAACGATAAGCATTTGAGGTTACAAGCGGAATTCGATAATTATCGCAGAAGAACACTCAACGAAAAAATGGATTTGATAAAGTCGGGAGGGGAAGATGTGCTCTCTTCTTTATTACCCGTTATGGATAATTTTGAACGTGCTATTACTGCTTCGAAAGACGCGAAAGATATAGATGCTGTTAGAGAAGGTATTGACCTTATATATACCTCTTTCAAAGAGTATCTAAACAAAAAAGGCGTTAAGGAGATTGAGGCTGTTCATAAAGAATTTGACACCGATTATCACGAAGCAATGACCAAAATTCCTGCTCCTGATAAGAAACTTAAAGGAAAAGTTATTGATGTGATAGAAAAAGGCTATATGCTTAACGAAAAGGTCATTCGATTTGCAAAAGTGGTCGTAGGAGAATAAAAAAAGGAATTTATGGCTAAGAGAGATTATTACGAAGTTTTAGGGGTTAGTAAGTCTGCAACCAAAGAGGAACTAAAAAAAGCCTATCGAAAGATGGCTATTAAATATCATCCTGATAAAAATCCGGGCGATAAAGAGGCTGAAGAAAAGTTTAAAGAAGCAGCCGAAGCATACGAAGTGCTAAGCAACGACGATAAAAAAGCACGTTACGACCAATTTGGACATGCCGGAATGGGTGGTGCTGCCGGAGGTGGCGGTTTTGGAGGCTTTTCTAATATGGAAGATATTTTCTCTCATTTTGGCGACATATTTGGCGGCCACTTTGGAGGAGGTGGTTTTGGTGGCTTTAGCGGTGGTCAAAGACAACGCTATGTCAATAAAGGCTCCAACTTGCGTGTTAAAGTCAAATTAAATTTCGAGGAGATTTCTAAGGGTGTAGAAAAGAAAATAAAGGTACGCAAATATGTAGCTTGTAATAGCTGTAACGGTAGTGGAGCTAAAGATTCTAATAGTTATTCAACCTGTTCGACTTGTAATGGAAGCGGTCAAGTTACCAGAGTACAAAGAACTTTACTTGGGCAAATGCAAACGGCTTCGGTTTGTCCGGATTGTGGAGGAGAAGGAAAAACCATTACGCAAAAGTGTACGAGTTGTCACGGAGAGGGTGTAGAAAAAGCAGAAGAGGTTATCAGCATTAACATTCCTGCAGGAGTGGAAGAAGGTATGCAGCTGTCTGTTTCGGGAAAAGGAAATGCTGCACGAAGAGGCGGAATTAATGGCGATTTATTAGTTCTAATAGAAGAGGTTGAACACCCTGAGCTTATCCGAGATGGAAATAACTTACTTTACAACCTATTTATAACGGTTCCTGACGCTATCTTAGGTACAACTGCTGAAATACCAACTATCGATGGGCGTGTAAAGGTTAAAATTGATGCCGGTACACAGTCGGGTAAAATATTAAGACTTCGAGGAAAGGGCTTCCCAGATGTTAATCGTTACGGAACCGGAGATTTATTGGTCAAAATAAATGTTTGGATTCCTAAAGGTTTAAAGAAAGAGGAACGCAAGCTTGTCGAAAAACTTTCTAAATCGGATAGTTTTAAGCCTAATCCAACTAAAGAAGAAAAAGGATTCTTTCAAAGAATGAAAGATTATTTTTAATTCCAAGGTGAATTCGGAGTAATACTTTCCTCACGGGAATCAGCAAAGACCTCACAAGTTTTTTAAAGCCTGTGAGGTCTTTTTTATACGAGTTTAACGTGGAGTCGATTTATAGAAATGCCAGCCTAATTTAAACTCTAAGAATATGTCGTTATAGCCTGAAGTCGCAAAAATCAGCCCTAAACTACCTGATAAATTTAGACCAAAACGAGATAAATAATTAAGTCCAATAGGTGTTTTTACGACACCACCTTCATTTTGCAACATTCCTAAAGTTAGACCCGCAAAAGGGGTTAAGCCACATCTGCTATGATTTTTATTTGCATGAAACTTGGTGCTAACGGTAAAAACAACTTGTTTATAATTCACAAGACCCAAATCTGTTTCAAATTCAATTTGTGGCAAAACAAAATAGCTGATGCCAATAGCCTCTACTTCAAGCCCTACAATCGTTCCCCAATAACCAAAGTTAACACCCAATGGCACTTGTTGTCGAGGGTTCATAAATCTACCATCTTCTTTTACCGCGTTTTGCGAAAATAAAAAAGTGTTAAGGCTAGTCAAAAATATACCGAACAATAATATCTTCTTCATTTTTCTCTGTGCGTACATTCAGACTTTTTTATAGAATAGTTTTTCAGGGGACTTAAAACCTAATTTCTTTTTGGAAATAAATTCAAGACCAAATCTGATATGATGAATATACGTTTCACTTCTCTATGTTTGAACTAATAAACAAATGTATGATTATATTATTAGAAAAGCACCTTTTACAAAATACTTTCTTTAAAGGCAAGAGGCAACTTATTAATAATATCGGAGCTCGTTAATGAAGTTTCTCCGTATTCTTTCTTGGCAATATCTCCGGCATAACCGTGTATAAAAACCGCCATTTTCAGGGCTTCCAAAACATCTATGTTTTGAGACAACAAGGAGCTTATCACTCCGGTTAAAACATCTCCACTTCCGGCTGTTGCCATTCCCGGATTGCCCGTTGTGTTAAAATAAAAAGATTTATCGGGCGTAACGATGGTCGAATAAGCCCCTTTTACCAGAATATAAATATGATGCTTTTGAGCCAACTCAGCAGTTTTTTGTAGCCTTTCGAAATGATTGTCGCAAACACCTATCAATCGCTCCAACTCTTTTAAGTGAGGCGTTAAAATACTTTTTTTAGGAAGATGTTTTAACAGCGTTTCGTCAGATGCTAATAAATTAATGGCATCAGCGTCTAAAACCATAGGGCGACGGTATTCTTTTAAAAGATGACTGAGGATGTTCTTGGCTTGTTCAGAGGTGCCAATACCACACCCGACACCAACAGCAGAGAATTTTTCTAAAGAAATATCCTTGTTTTCGTAGGTTTCGGTCATAATTTCGGGCATACTCAGTGGAATCATAAATTCGTATTTCTGAGGGACTAAAACACTCACCAAGCCACAGCCCGATTTTATACAAGCCTTAGCAGATAAGATAGATGCTCCCATTTTACCCTGACTGCCGGTAAACAATAATGTATGACCGAAAGTGCCTTTGTGAGCAAAGGTATCTCTCCTAAGAAGCCCAAAATCAATATTATCAGATAAGGTATAGTGATAAGGAGTAGGTGTTTGACGGATGTAATCTGGATGAATACCAATATCTAAAACCTCGAAGTGACCTACAAATTTTTCATTTTCAGGAAATAAGAAAGATAATTTAGGAAACTGAAAGCTTAAAGTGTAATTTGCTTTAACGATAGCTCCTCGATTTAGAGTGTTGTCCTCAGCAAATAAACCGGATGGAATATCTACCGCAATCCGTATTGCATTGGAGCGGTTTACGGAGGCTATAATTTGAGCCAACTTTCCTTCAACAGAACGATTCAAACCACTCCCGAAGATTGCATCTAAAATTAAATCGTAACCATCGAAAGATGGCACCTCTTCTATTTTATGAATAGGGATATTTAATGCTTCTAAACGTTCTCGGTTAATTTTAAAATCAGGGCTGTAATTTGAGCTAACATTGACATCGTAACAGTCTACATTATAGCCTTTTTGAATCAGTTGCCTTGCGACAACCAGCCCGTCTCCTCCATTATTTCCAAAACCCAAAATTATTGCAATATTCGTAGATGAGGTGTACCGTTGTGTAATCCAGTCCGAAATACAAGATGCTGCTCTTTCCATTAAATCGACAGATGTAATAGGCTCATTTTTAATGGTATATTCGTCTGCTTCGCGAACGTTCTTAGCTTCAAATATTTTCATAAGTTTCTCTTGTTTTAATCAGCTATAAAGTTACGAAAAATAACCATTACCCCCCTGCCTAAGTTGAGTTCAGCTTAACAGCATCTTCTTTTTTTAACAAAAAGTATATGTTTGTATCGAATCGAACTTACGTTAATACAATAAGTTAAGAGTTTATATGTTATATTTGCGAAAAAATTAATCGTCAGAATTTATGTTGCACCAAAAAACCGTTGCAGTTGTTGTACCTGCATACAACGAGGAAACTCAGATAGGGATGGTCATTGAGTCGATGCCCGATTTTGTAGATAGAATTGTGATTGTAAACGATTGTTCTAAGGATAAGACCTCAGATGTTGTTAAATCGTACCATCATAAGTATAGTTCAGAGATTCCCGAAAAGCAACAAGATTTCAAGAAAAACATTTATAACAAAGCGGATGAGATTGTTCTGGAATGGAATAAGAAAGAACTTGATTTTTTTGCTCCTTCAGAGATTACGCATCCTAAGAACGACAAAATTGTTTTGATTGATTTACTTAAGAACAGCGGTGTTGGAGGTGCTATAGCACGAGGTTATAAATGGGCTAAAGATAACGATATAGACTGTACAGCGGTTATGGCGGGAGATGGACAAATGGATCCCGATGAGTTGGAAGGTATTTGTTTGCCGGTGATTGACGAAGGGGTCGATTATGTAAAGGGCGATAGACTCTCCCATAAGAGTGCTAAGGTGTTGATTCCTCGTACTCGATTTTTCGGGAATTCGGTCTTGTCTATTTTAACCAAGCTGGCAGCGGGATACTGGCACGTTTCGGATACGCAGACAGGATATACAGCTTTGTCCAACAGAGGTTTAAACTTAATCGAGATACATAAAATTTATCCTCGCTATGGGATGCCTAACGATATGTTGGTAAAGCTTAATATAGAAAATTGTACCTTAAGAGAGGTGCCTATTAAGCCGATATATCACGTTGGAGAACAATCTAAAATGAAGATTAGTAAAGTAATACCAACGGTTTCGTGGTTGTTGGTACGCAGCTTCTTTAAGCGTATTTGGCGAAAATATTTTTACAAAAGTTTCCACCCCTTATTTGTTTTATATCACATCGGTTTATTGTTGATTTTAATTTCTATTCCTTATGGGATTAAGATTTTAGCTTTAGCTATTTCCGGAACAGATGTAAATCCGGTTACTATTTTAGGATTTATCTTTTTGTTTATCAGCGGATTCCAATCCCTTCTATTTGCGATGTGGATGGATATACAAGATAACGAACGTTTGAACAAGTAATTATTTTACGTGCTTTCAACTTAAATTTTTTGTACAAAAGTTTTAGATTTATACTGACGCTAATTATCTGATTTTGTGAGTACAGATTATCTCGAATTCACGTTATTTAAACTCTACGATAATATCGTCTAAGTCTATGGTTTCTCCCGATTCGTATAAGAAAAATACAGACACTAAGTCGTTTGGTTGCATCTCTACTTTGCTAAAATCGAAGAAAGTCTGAACTACGCTCCATTGTTTAGGGATTAAATAAGCTTTGTCTATGTTATACGCAGTAACGTAAATATCTTTTTTGTTTCTCCTAACTCTAAAAACGCACATACATTTTGCTTTTTCTTGGTGTGTGCGTACAGCAAAATCGACATTAACCTTGGTTAATCCCTTTAACTCTTTTGCCAAAATTTTATAATGAGGCCCTCTATTATTCTTCTTGCTTAAAGAAACGTATTGCTCACCGCTATAAGCATCTCCCTTTACAACATAATCGTAATTTATCTCCCAACCGTAGAATGTATCGATGGTGTTTATGTTTTTAAAGTCTGCCATTCTGTTTTTTTTCTGGCAACTAACAAATAGTATTACAACACTTAGGGTAAAAACGTATAAACTTACTTTCTTCATTTGTTAAAAAATTATGACAAAGCCTGAAATATTAGAATGAATTGAATTCTGATACTTTATTTCAGACATAGTCTGTTTTATTTTTTGTTTCTTCTATTATTCGGATATAATGAAAGAATAATAGGAATATTTGCGTCAATTAATATTGTTAAATGAACTTTCGGCTTTTCAATCATAGCAATTTTGTCGTTTAATTGATAGCACCAATTATCCCAAACTAATACGATATCTCCTATTCCGGAACCTTCTTTAAACCTATCTAGAAGAGCGTTCGAGTAAGAATCTCTGATTAATAAAATTTTGGGCTTTTGGTTGCTGTTATCGAAATCTAAGATATATAGACCTCTATATGGGAAATTGGGGTGAGGACTATGCTTTTTGGGGTTATATCGTAATTGAACAGTATCTTCCGGTGCAATTTTAGGAGTTAGTGTTATTTTTTGGTCTAAGTATGTTTTTTCACTCTTGAGAATTTTTGCCAATTGCATACCCTCTATCGTATCGATGGTAATATTATAGTCTTCTAAATAAACTTTTTCGAATTCAGGAAAATCTTTGCAAATTGTATCCATTATTTGCTTAAACCCTATAAATGCTCCAAAATCGTTCCAATGCTGATCTGTTTTGTAATAGAGGGGGTATTCCGGATACTTCTTTTTAGCTTGAAGTAAAGACTCTTTTAAGTCAATTCCTTTAATGTTTTCGTTGTCTTCTAAAACTTTTAGGAGTTGCTCAGTTCGTGATAATTTTTGATACTGAAAGATGTAGTCCGGAAGATATTCCGGGTAAAGATTTGCCTTTGAAGGAACAACAGCAATATAGGAAGCAATACCGTTTCTTTTCAACCATTCGCCTCTCTTTTTATACACATCTACCAAAGAGTCTATTTGAACTTCCGTAAATATATTTTTATTCTCAAAAGCCTTAATGTATTTATTTACAAAACACCATCCATCCTTACCTCTATGTACAAAAGCACTCGATTTAGGTGTTATTTGCTTTAAGCCTAAATGTGCGTTTAAAGTCAGAAGGTTTTCTCTAAAATTAACGTTGTCGTTAAAATATGTTTCAAACTCGTTTGGAAAATCAGAAATATTATCCAAGTTAAACTCAGGTCTGCTTGCCAATTTACGATTTTCAATATCATTGTACTCCATCGACATATCGTAAGGCACAATCCAATCTATAATTGGGAGGCTTATCAGCAATAGAAACAAGATTATAAGTCCTATTTTAAGTTTTTTGATAGTATGATAATTATTTCTGTTCATTAAAACCTAAAGTAAATAAATGGGTTATATGTATTACCGGCTAAACTCGCAAAGCATAAAATTAATATGACCATTAATGCTGTTGAATATAACACTTGATTCAGCGAAATGAGGAGTTTGTTGTTTTCTGAACTTCGGAATAAGTTTAGTCCCCATTGTAAAACGCCGGAGCTTCCTAAAACAGCTATCAGAAATGCAATAATTAACTGTCCATCAACAAACTGATTCATAACTCTGTAGTCCATCTCGATGTTGTTTAAGGCAAACATTGATTTGAGATATAACATAGAAGTGCTTAAATCTTCAGCTCTAAAAAACACCCATGCTATTAATACCACAAACAACAAATAAAAATGTCTAAGCACTTTGGGTACTTTTTTTAAGGTGTCGTTTCCTAAAATCCTCTCAATTAAAAGAAAAAAACCGTGAATCATCCCCCATATTAAAAAATTCCAGCTGGCTCCGTGCCAAAACCCCGTTACTAGAAAAACAATAATTAAGTTTCTATAAGTTTTGTATTTGCCTTTTCTATTTCCTCCTAATGAGATGTATAAGTAATATCTAAACCAAGATGATAAAGAAATGTGCCAACGTCTCCAGAATTCTTGAACGGAAGAAGAGATGTACGGAAAATTGAAGTTTTCGAGAAATTTGAATCCAAACATCAAGCCCAAACCTATTGCCATATCGGAGTAACCGGAAAAGTCAAAGTATATTTGCAGAGCATACAACACGATACCTATCCACGCCAGAGGAGCCGGTAAAATATCCGTAGGGATGTTAAATATTTGATCTACGGCTAATGCAAATGTGTTCGCTAAAAGCACTTTCTTTCCTAAGCCTAAGACAAAACGCTCTATCCCTTTTGAGAAATTATTGATTGAGTGTCGCCTATTGTCGAGTTGTAAATTGATGTCGTGATACCGAACAATAGGACCCGCTATTAATTGGGGGAATAAAGATATGTAAAGAGATAGTTTGATAAAGTTCTTTTGAACAGGTGCATTTTTTCGATAAACATCTATTAAGTAAGACATTGCTTGAAAGGTGTAAAAAGAAATTCCTATCGGAAGAACAATATTGGGCTCTACCACCAGTAAAATCTCGTATATCTCACTATTAGCATTGTACAGCCCTATCAAATCGTTGATGTTTTCGACAATGAAATTTAAGTATTTAAAAACAACAAGAATCGCTATATTAATGACTACTGCTGTAATCAGAATATACCGTGCTTTCTCTCGAGATTCGTCAATTTTTGCAGCTATTAACCTTCCGAAAATATAGTTTATACCAAGCGAAGAAAGAAGGATGAGCGAATACCCCACACCTCCCCACGCAAAGAAAACAAGACTTGCAATAAGCAAAAAAACATTCCTTGCTCTCATCGGAAGACCGTAGTAAAGAACAAGAACTATAGGAAGAAATGCAAATAAAAATAATAGTGAACTAAAAACCATATTAGAAAACTACTCAAAAAAATCTTGCCAAAAGTAATATTTTTTCTCAAGCTCCAAAACTGATAACGTTCTAAATTAACGAAAATCAAGAGCCACAACCCGCTATTAGACCTTGATTTTCAGCGCAAATCTAAAATATTGGCGAATTTCTGTGAGGAAAACCTTATCCCGAGTTCACGTTAAATTAGGTATACCTCTTTTTTGTTGTAAGTCTATATACCTATCTTGTTTCTCTTAAGCAAATATTGCTTTCTAACTCATTTTTTTCTTTACTTTTGTGTGTTATTAATATAGCTTATTTTATGGAGGCATCTACACTAAAAAAAATACTTTTAGTAGCAACGATATTTGTATTAAGTTTTTTCCAAGCGAGTTATCGAATTGGGGATGAACAGATTAAGATTTGGGACGAAAGTAGTAGTGCTCGAAATGGCGTAGAAATGTTGCATTCCGGCAACTATTTATATGCCAATATTAATGGAAAACCGGACTACGTAGATGTAAAGCCACCCTTGCAGTTGTGGGTTAAAGTGTTGTCTTACAAATTATTTGGTATTAATGAGTTTGGAGTAAGATTCTCATCTTTACTATCATTCTTTTTACTCAGTCTATTGCTTTTTGGCTTTGCTTATAAATATTTAAAAAGCTGGGTTATTGGTCTTTTGCTGGTCGTCTTTCCGGCTATTACCAAAGGCTTTATGCATTGGCATATGGCTTGGCACGGCGACACCGATTTGTTGCTGATGCTATTTACAACAATGTATATTCTCTATGCATTTTTGTTTATAAACTCGTACCCCGATAAAAAGCTGAAATATCTTATCGCTTTGTCGATGATGGTGACGGTTGCTTACTTTACCAAGAGTATTGCAGGAATAGCTCCTGCAGCAGGAATCGTAGTCTATATTATTTTAAAAAAGCGAAAAATATTGCTCGATTATAAAAGCTATATTCCTATCGGTATTTTTGCCTTGGTGCTTGTTGTTTATTATTCGGTTGTAGAATATACTGCTCCGGGTTATTTAAAATCCATCTTCAATCATCATTTTTTACCTTTTACCGAATATCCGACTACACCGAAACACCCCGAATTTTCTTACTATACGAATCTTTTGTTCAATAAAGGCTTTTATCCTTTTATGTATTGGTTGCCTATCGTTATTGTTCCTTTGATATTTAGTAAAAATAGTTTTCGGAAAAACCTGTTACAATATTTATTGACGGTATCTGTCGTATTTTTGCTCGGACAATCGTCTGCCTTAATGAAAAATTCGTGGTATATCGGTCCTATCTACCCACTTTTATGGCTGATTTTATCCATCTCTATATACGAAACATATCTTATTATCAAAGAGCGACTGTTCCATAAACACATTGCTATTAAGTATGTTACATATATTTTAGTTTTGGCGGTTGTATATTCGTTCGGGCATAATTACAAAAAGATATTCCAAAAAAATGAAGAGCGTTATTCGGGTTATATAGACCCTCAAGAGCGAGATGGCGATTTTATCAGAAGAGTGGTTAAATGGAGTCCTTATGTAAAGGAAATTTATGCCTTAAAGAAAAAAGGAAATAACAGGCAAATGGACTTTTATATTAAAAAGGCGAAGTATTTCGACAACAAAAAAATCACTATTGTTAGCGATTTAAAACACATCAAAGGAAATAGCTATGTTGCTTGTACCGAAAAAAGCCTTCAGAAGCAGATCAATGCAAAGTATTTCAACAAAGAGTTGTTCAAAGCTAAATACGGCATCTTTTACTACATCATTGGAGAAAAAAGCAAACCGTACGATTATTATAAGTACAATCCAAATTTGTTAGACTCCATTACAAACGTGCTTTTAACGGAGCGTTTGGTAATCAATAAGGCGAAAAGTACGAATAATGATATTTGGGTAACAGCCTACAACGATGCTAAATGGATGATTAACAAAAAGGAGAAAATCACGCAAAGAAATGAGCTTCTAAATGGTCTTTTGTTCCTCGAAAAATCTAAGGCTTTTAAAGCCGCTCTTTTGCAAAAGATAAATCATAATAGCAAGGTCGCTTTCAATGAGCAATACGACGCTATTGTGGCAGATTACTGGGGGAAAAAGTTCGCTTTTAATTATAAATCGTCGTTGAATTTGTTCCGAGAAAAATATTTAGAAAACATTATTGTCAATACCATCATTAATGATATTAAAAATAACAAAACGGAGTTCGAGCTTGTTAAAAATGAGGCAAAAGCCAACAATGTAAATATAAATAAACACTTATATAATAAGGCTTACGAGATGTACAAAACGCATCAATAAGCGGTGTTGCTATATTGAACTCGCAGATGTAAAATTCAGAATTATAAATTTATTTATCTAATTAGAATGTCTTTCTTAACTTTAAAAAAAACGGATACCAAACAGTCTTTTTTACTTTTTACCATCACCCTTTTTCTTATCAATTTTGTAAGTAAGGCTATTTATTTGAGTTACTACTCGTTTTGGTTAGACGAAGCGTCTTCCGTAAGTTGGAGTTTACGTTCGGCTTGGGGCGTTGTTCAGTTTTCTTTGAGTTACCCTAACGGCCCTTTTTATCAATTATTATTAAAATATTGGATTGATTTATTCGGCATCTCCGAATTTTCGGTTCGTTCTTTATCTCTGCTTTTTGGTAGCCTAACGGTCTTTCCTTTGGCTATTTTGGCAAAAGAATTGTTCAACAAAAGAACAGCAGTCTATGCTGTTTTAATATACAGTCTTTCAAATATTTACATATACTACTTTCAAGAAGCAAGAAGCTACACTTTGGTAACGTTTTTGGTAACGTTCTCATTTTTATATTTCTACAGAATAATTACAAAAGGACGATTTAAAGACGTTTTACTGTATGTCATTTTTAACACCTTACTCTTATACACCCATTTAACACCTATCATCATCTTTTTTGTACAATTTGTAGCCTCTTTATTTTTTATCAAAACCTCGAAAAAGAAAGTGCTTTATTTGTATGTATCTCAGGCTATATCGGTCTTACTTGTTATGATATGGGTATTGAACAACTCTTGGTTTGGAGGCAACGAAACAAATTGGTTGCCAATACCGGGACTTCTTGATATACTTAAACTTTTGGGCATTTATACCAATAACAAAATTACCTTGATAATAGCATCCCTTGTGGTAGCTTTTGTGCTTATAAAAGTTTTGAGTCATAAAAATGATATTCGTTTCAAAAACCTATCCATTACTTTGTTGTGGGGGCTTGTGCCTATTGCGATTATCTTTTTGGTTTCGGTATATTATAACCCCAGATTTATTCCAAGATATATGCTATATGCCGTGCCCGGTTTGTATTTGTCGATAGCATATGCCATCGATAGGGCTACCCAAAATAAGTTTATTCAATATACTTTGGGCTTGATCGTTGTTGCGAGTATGGCAGCCAATCTCAACCTTAGACCGGAAAAGTCGGAGTTGTGGAGAGAAGCTATGGAAATGCATAATCAATATAGAAATGAGGATAGCTTTACCGCCTTAAGTGCTAGTTATCAAGAGATAACCTTTAGTTATTATTTCGACAAAGACATCTTTAAGCAATTTGATAAAAGAAAGAAGCTTCTTAAGGAGAATGAAATATATCTGTACGATAACCCTAAAAAACTAATGCGTATTATGTCGGAAAATAAGCATAAAAAAAGATTGATTTTGGTTTTGAGTCATAATCAGTTTTCCGACAGTAAGCAAGATGTATTGAAGTATTTGGATGAACATTATATGCTTATCTCTCAAAAAACGAACTTAAAAGGGATAAAGGTTTTTGTGTACGATATCAGTAAAACCGCTAAAACATTAAGAAAGACGATTGCTAAAAATATCAAAGTTAAAAAGCAAGAGTATAACTCTATATGGAGTGCTGATTTGGCAGGTTTTATGGAAAAAGGGATTTACCAACTCAATCTTGATTTTGTGGCAGATTCTATACCTGAGAATGCAAAATCAACGGTTGTTTTTGAGGTTTTGGATAAAAAAGCGAATAAGTTTCTATACTGGAAATCGATTGATTTAAAAAAGACTAAAAATCATACCTTTAATATTGACGCTTCGTTTAAAGGTAAAAAGTTGAGAATCTATGCTTGGCAAAAAGCACCGTACACCTCTTTCAACATTAAGGAGTTTAATGTCAGCTATAAGGTAACGGTGGATTATTTTATTGATGAAATAAAAAATGATAAACGCTGGATGAACATTATTACCGAAAAAGCGAACGAAAAAGGTTGTAGTGTCGAAGAGCAAGTCCATAACGAAGCGAATTGGATATTTTCAAAGAAGTGTCAATAAACCAACACCTTACGATATGAGAAATACGTTTATAATATGCCTGTTGTTAGTCTTTTCGCTGTTTAGTTGCGATAATCAAAACAAAACCGAAGAGGCGATTTGGGATGTGCAGACCTTAAATTTCGATGCGAAAAATAGCTTCGTATTAGATTATAAAGATGCTTTTTATAACGGTTTTCAAGTTCCTTCAAAATTTCAAACACCATCGGACGAGCTGATTATCAAGTACCGTGTTAATAACACATTCGAGGGCGCTAAAAACTTGTATTACAAACTGTATTATCAGAACGAATCGTATAAATTCGATGAGGTTTCGGGGGCTCTTAGTCGTTACAATCCTTTGTGCGAGGAGAATTTTTACGGCTCTTATCCGAATACAGCAATAGGGTTTAAAAAAATATCGAATGTAGAAGATGAGGATGTTATTACCATTGTCGACTCTATAAAGATTGTGGGAAATCCTCGCAATGAAAAGAAATATTTTAATTTCGATACCCATCGCTTAAATACAGACACCATCTCCGAAAAGGTTATCCAAAGAAAGGTTAACGAAATCAGAAATAATCCGGATTGGTTTAAGTCGATAAAAGAAAAAGCGAGCTCGAATAAAATCGGGCTTGAAGAGCAGTTAAGAGCAGATGCTATTTGGGTTTTAAAAGATGAAAGTCAGATAAATAACCGATGGCAAAGGAATTTGAGAACAGGACGCTATTCAGCTCTTATCGTGGTTGTTACGGAACAGCAGTTACAAGCCCTACCCGAGTATATTAAAGATATTTCTAAGCAGTCTGAGGGCAAATATATTAACCCGTACTATTATTTCTTATACGGAGAAGGTAAAAATCTGACTCATAAAAAAGTAATAGACAACTTTGTGAATGTTAAGGCGGATGTGCCTTTGGATAGAGGCGTGTTTGTAAAACTCCAAAACGAAGATGATACGCTTCATTTCAACAATGTGGTAAATAATCATAACGATACGTACACCCAAGCGGCATTGGAATATTACAGAAATGTCCGAACGAAAGACGAAATGGTGCATAATATCAACCATTTATCTTCCGACTTTTATGAGAATTATACGGTTGAGAATTACAAATCGGATTCTGTAAAGTATCAAAAAGACCTTAAATCTATCTATTTTACAAATTCGAACAGTCCGGGGGAAACTTTTGGGTACGACTCTGAAAATAAGCGTGTATGGTTTAAAAATCCGGCATCTTCTAAAGGCAATTTGCACAAAGAAAATGTGGGCATAAGAACGCGACATGGCTTTACTTACGGAAAATACACCTACAAAATTAATATGGCAGAATTGCTGAATAAACACGAGGTCTGGACGGGTGTAACCAATGCTATATGGATGGTTGCTGATGCACATCCTGCAAACGAAAGACGTTGGGTAGAAGACCAAAGCAAGGGCTATATGCCATACTACGGAGCCGGTAAAGAGGAGGCAAGGGTACATCAGATTTCTTATACGGAAATTGATTTTGAAATGGTAAAAGCACCTCAGTATTGGCCAAAACAGTGTTATAAAAAAGGCTCTGCCAAAACGGCTCCCAAATCGAACAAAAATAAGATAATGGTAACGTGCACCAATTGGGATATGGCGTGTAAAGCTCCGGAAGATTTCAGAGCCGGAATACAGTATATTCAATACGATGGTAAAGAGTTTGAGTTTAACCGCTGGACGGAGTGGTACAATGCACTAACTTCTAAAACACCCGAGCCGGACGATGAATTATTCGGTAGGGATTATTATTATTTTCAGCTTGAATGGAAACCGAACGAGATTATTTGGAGAATTGGGCCTGAAAAAGATAAGTTGAGGGTTGTTGGCTATATGAACGATAAAATAACAAGTATTCCTAACAACCAAATGATATGTATTATCACACAAGAGTATCATCATACTAAATGGTGGCCGGAGTCGCCTTTTACACAAGAAAATACGCCTTTTATCGGGCACGATTTGGAGGGTTATCTTTACAGTATTGAAATTGAGTAGTTATTTATAAAATAATAGACTTTTATGGTATTTTCCAGCGTTCTTTTTTTATTCTACTTTCTGCCTGTTTTTCTGATTATTTACAGCGTATTGCCTCATAAATTGAAAAATTATTGGGCTTTATTGGCTAGTTTGTTTTTTTACGCTTGGGGAGCTCCTAAATTTGTGTTTGTAGTAACCGGAGTTATCATTGTAGATTTTTTTATTGTCAATAAGATACACCGTTCCGATAATAAAAAGCTGCGGCAACAATTGTTGGCGTTATCTGTATTTATCAAGCTGGGATTATTGGTTTATTTTAAATACGCAAACTTTTTTGTTGAGAATATCGATTTTTTGCTTCAACAATTGGGCTTCTCGCATCTTGCTTGGACTAAGGTTGCCTTGCCTATTGGAATCTCGTTTTTTACTTTTCAAGCCTTAACCTATTCGGTAGATGTATATAGAAAAGTTCACGCTCCGTTAAAGTCCGTTGCCGATTACTTGTTGTACATTTTGCTGTTCCCGCAATTGATAGCAGGACCTATTGTCCGATTCAACGAAATAGCAGACCAAATAGAAAATCGTAAGCACTTAGAAACCTACGAAAACAAGGTTTTAGGTTTTTTCCGTTTTGTTATTGGGCTGTCTAAAAAAGTGCTAATAGCCAATGTTTTAGCCGTAGAAGCCGATTATGCATTTGGGCTTCCGTCCAACGACTTAACAAGCAATATTGCGTGGATAGGAATTTTAGCCTATACCTTTCAGATATATTTCGATTTTTCGGGTTACTCCGATATGGCAATAGGGCTTGGGCGAATGATGGGTTTTAAGTTTCCCGAGAACTTCAACAATCCTTATATCTCTCAGAATATTACGGAGTTTTGGAGACGTTGGCATATAACCTTAGGGCGTTTTATGAAAGATTACTTATATATTCCGCTTGGCGGAAATCGAGTTGGCATAAAGCGGATGTATTTTAATTTAGCTTTCGTTTTTATTATCTCGGGATTTTGGCACGGAGCAGCGTGGAATTTTATTATGTGGGGTGCTTTTCACGGAGCGTTCCTCATTATGGATAGGCTGTTCTTGTTAGATTTTTACAAAAAGATAGGGAAATATCCCAGCATCGCCATAACCTTTTTTATAACCATTATCGGCTGGGTCATTTTTAGAGCGACTTCGTTTATTCACGTTCTATATTATATCAGAGCCTTGTTTAAGTTCGATTATAAAATGCATTATGTCAACAGTCAGTTTTTAACGATTGGAGCCATCGCCGTTATCTTTGCCTTTATTACCGCTTTTGGCTTAGGAAAAAAGTTAGAACACTTTATATTCTTTAAGGAAAAATATACAAACTCTCAATTGGGGATTTATTTTGTGATGATTACCCTATTATTTTCAATTTCCGTTATAAGTCTTTCAGCATCAGGGTTTAATCCTTTTATTTATTTTAGGTTTTAATTGGGGTTTTATATGATTAACAAGATGCTTATAAATAGGATATTTGAATTGAAAAAGGATTGTTGTAGCTTTGTTTCTCTAAAAGAAGTGATTGATGAAATATAAAATTATTTACATATTGCTCCTTACGCTTATTAGCTTTCCGGTTATTGACAATTACTTAGGTTTGATACCGTCCCGAGAGCCTTTAAAGGGAGATTTTATTGTTCCGGAAGACGTTGCTTTTTCGAGTTCAAATGTATTTTCAGAATCATTTCAACAAGCAAAATCGGAGCGACTAAAATATCAACTTAATGCATATCCGGCATTCGTTCGACTTTACAATCAAGTATTATTTTCGACCTTTAAAACCTCCGGAACGTTTAATGTGGTCATCGGGAAAGATGATTATATCTTCGACAAAACCTATATTGAGGCATATTTGGGAGCTGATTTTATAGGAGAACAAAGAATTGAATACACAACCGATGAGTTAGCACTTTTTCAGAAAGTTTTACAGCATTTTGATAAGGACTTAATCGTTTGTTTTGTTCCCGGAAAAGCGAGTTTCTACCCCGATAAATTCCCAAGTTTTTACGACAATCAAGAAAAGCGACCTAAGACAAATCTAAGCGAATATATCAGTGCGTTGAAAAGAAAAAACATTCGATATATCGATTTAAGTAGTTTCCTTTTGGGTAGAGCGGATACCTCCGTTTATAATTTATACCCCAAAAACGGGATTCATTTAAGCACTTTCGGGACGGTTTTAGCAGCTGATAGCTTGGTAAAATATATTGCAGATGTTACGCAACACGATATTCCTAAAGTCCTTATGGATTCTCTGTACCAAACCCAAATACCTCAATTTTACGACGACGATATACAACAATCTTTAAACTTGCTCTTTCCTCTTGAAAAAGAAGAGCTTACGTATCCAGCTATAAAATACACAAATGGAAAAGATAAACTTAAAGTAACCACCATTGGCGATAGTTTTTATAAATACATACACGACTCTCAGATACACAATCAATGCTTCAATAATGGCAATTTTTGGTTTTATGGTAAAAAAGCATGGCCTTTATCCAGAAATTTAGATATCACCGATTTTAATGTCTTCGATGAATTTATAGAAACGGATGTATATTTAATTTTTGCGAGCGAAGCAACTTTATATAGATTTCCTTATTCGATTAAGGATAATTTTCTTTCAAAATTATCGTTGCTGGATGCCGATGCAAGTATCAAATATTATACAAGTAAAATACTTAAATCGCCGGAATGGAAAGCTACGGTTACAGAAAAAGCCAACAATGCAGGAATTACATTCGAAGAGCAATGCCTAAAGGAAGCTAAATACTTAATCAGTCAGGGTAAGGAACAGCTGAGTGATAAGCAAAAAAGGCTTATCAGCAAGTACGAAGAAGCCTTATCGAACCCGGAGTGGTTTGAGTATATAGCCAACAAAGCAGAAGAAAATCACCTCAATGTTTACACACAAACCTTGATGGATGCAAGATACATTATTGATAAAGAATAAGTTTTACTTTGAGTTAACTTGTTTTTTTACTAATTTGCGACCAAAGTTGTTTGATATGAGAGCTATAACATTACTATTGACGTTTACTATCTCCCTCATTACGTATAGTCAGCAGGGAATGATACAAGAGCTTGAAATGTCTAAGAAAGATTCTATTAGA
>PDWI01003867.1_pt1 | contig 20674 bp, 17 predicted proteins | sample 1430891 | NCBI WGS metagenome assembly PDWI01 (sample SAMN01162508, study PRJNA174530) | Oral metagenome, whole genome shotgun sequencing project. | biome: Marine environment; feature: Marine mammal; material: Swab sample of the gingival sulcus; isolation source: swab sample of gingival sulcus... | reverse complement strand
GGACGTAGGAATCTTACGGCTTTTGCTATTTAACCCGCGTTAAGATACCTACGTCACTACGTTCCTCTGTATGACAACGCGGGTTGACTGAATAGTTACCATTAATTTATCAGTTGATTTTGTAAATCCATTTCTCTGTTTTACTGGCATTAGTAAGTTCCATTATTTTATCAATACCTAGACCAGCACGTAGTAATCCTTTAATTTCACCACGCTTTTCACCCTCAATAGAGCCATAATAGACGCCAGCCTTATATTGCAAATCAAGGCTTTCTTCATATGTTAATGTCCTTGTGCTCATAACTCTAAACTCCTCTCTATCAAATATAATTGATAATTTCTCTTTTTCCTCTTGAGATATTTCTTTATTTGTTTTTTCTTTATAAGTTTCTATATCAATTTTTAGATTGTCAAAATACCTCTTTATTAAATAAGCATACATATCTAAAGCGTCTTTTCTCGCTTTGATACCCTCACTCAAATCATCATAGTTTATGCTTTGAAATTTGGTCTTAAAGTCTATCTTTTGCTCACCAATAACGAAGTTCGTTTTGTATTTTTCGCTACTATCCATCTTCGCTTTGCCATTAAATAAAACATAAAACTCTGCATCAGGTATTATTATCTTTTTATAAGTATGTAAACCTACTTCGTATGTTTTGTTAATATAGTTTTCAAGTAAATAAGAATAGTATAGAAAGAGCCTTATTTCCATGTTCGCGAACTAAACAGCGATGAGCGACAAAGCTTAGAAAAACTCATTTTGTGCTTGTATAAAAATGAACTTTTTTAAGCTTTGGCATTGAGCGCGCTAGCGCGACTGACCAAAGGAAACGAAGTTTCCGACGGGAAGTTCATCGTTTTGTGAAATAAAGACCCGCGTTAAGATTATCACGTTGACTTCGTCTCCTCATAATGACAACGCGGGATAAGCCGTAAGATTCTTACGTCGCAATGCTTCTGAATGACACGGCTAAAAAAATTTATTACTTACAAATCAGTAAAATTGTCTTTATCTGTGAAAAAGTAGCGAAAACTACTATCTTTAAAATTTCGTTTCATCCATAACTCCTCCTAAAATTGTAAATATTTTAAATTTAATTTTAGAAGACGTCTTCGTTTCGTATACAGTTATATTATATCAAATCACAGATAAAATAATCAATAGCACAAGGGGCACTAGTGTGCAGCTTGCACACAAAGTATATCTGAGAATAGTTGTTTTGGAGCAAACAACATTAAAATGGTAACATAGTAATCTTAACGTTGAATTATAGACAACAGAAAAATAAAATCGTAAGATTCCTGCGTCATTTTATACCAATGACACGACTTTTATACTAGCACTATTTGACTTCTAACGGTGGTCTGGTCGTATCAAAAATTTTATCGACATCAAAAAATATGTCGCAGCGTTCAGGAAATTTGGCAAAAGTATACCCGTCGAGGTTTAATCGTTCTTGTACCATTGCACCGTCATAATACCTTGTCCGCATATTACCGCCAACGGGGCAATAGATGGTAAACCCTTCGCTAACGAGATAGGCAAGTCTAGCATCACCTGAATTCAAGTGCATACCAAACGGCGAAATAAAAATATTTGTTTCTCCTATGTAAGGTGTGATTTTGGCTTTCCAGCGCTGAACCTCTGATTGTAGTTGCCACATTGTAATCGACGCATCGCGAAAATAGTTATTATGAGTATAACTATGAGTCGCCATTTCCCAGCCGCTTTCTTTAAGCGCTTTGACTACTGCCTTAACATCCTTTTCCATTTGAGCGACTTGTTCTGGCGTATACTGTTCTAAATCGCTAATGCGATAGCCAAAAATCCCCTGATAACCAGTCGGTGCTACAATACCTTTTGCACCGCGATAAGAAAACTCTGGATGTTCTTTTACAAATTGATCTAAAATCGGCATAACATCGCCGTCGTAAGTATATTCTACACTACCATCTGCTTTTATCACTTCCGTAACGACTTCACCCTTATCATTGACGACTAAACGATTGGCAAAACCATCGCCCTTCATATAATCGTAATAAGACACGTCATCGACAGAAATAATTAGTGGCTTTTTGCCCGTCGGCAAATAAATCGGTTTAGGCTGTGTATTACCGTTTTCATCGGTTGTTATCAATTCACTAATGGAATATAAAATATAATCGTTTTTCAATAATTCGGGAAGCATCTTTTTAAACTCAGACTGTGTTGTCATCCACATATTATAACCCTGAGCAGAATGTCCAACATTATCAAATGCTTTTTCGTTATCGAGAATTAAACTGTGAAAAAAGACATGATATATTTTACCTTGATATAATTCTAAATTATCTAGTTTATTTGTAAACTCTTTTGCTTTCGCTATTATTTCAGCATCCTCTTTAAACTGCGAATTTTCTAAATACCAAATCGCCTCATAATAGAAATAGCCCCTTGCCAAAGATTCTGCATGATGAATTATCTTATCAATTTCTAACTGACGTTCTTCTTCAAGACTAAGTGTGGTTTGAACTTCATCTCCACTAGCAGCAATTATTTCAACATCGTTATTTTTATCCGTTTGTTCTGCTCCAGAACTACAAGCTGTTAATAATAAAAAACAAAGAATTAAAAAATACAGTAATTTATTTTTCATTTTTTCACCTTTGGTAAGTATTCGTTATATAGCAAAAGCCGATAAATTCACCTTTAAGATTGCCACGTCGCTTCGCTCCTCGCAATGACAACGAGAGAGGGGGGGGGAAAACTCACCTTTAAGATTCCTACGTTGTCGCTTACGCTCCGCCTCAGGATGACACAGCTTGCAACTCATGTATATCGTGCCTATTTAATCGCTAGGATTTCACTTTCACGTTGATTGGCAAGTACGCGTAAACGCTTAACTTCTGCACTAATACGCTTCACATAAGCTTCATCCTTTACCGCTTTCAAATTTATATCTACATTCATAAGCGCTGATAAAATCGCCCCTCTTAAACAAATCGCCGCAGTATAAGCATCAGAGACAAGCCCTTTATTGCCCTTTTCCGCAACATCTGCGATTAAATCGTACAATTCACTCGCTGATTTTGCCAATGCTAGTGGAACAGCAATCGCTTCTTTATAACCTTCTTCTATCGCTTGCCTACGTAAAGTCTTTTCTTCTTCTGTATTTTTAGGCATTTTAAATGCCTTTAATACCCCATTAAAAGCATTAGCATCTTGGTCAATAAAAGCGATAAAGACAGCTTTTAATTGATTTGTCTGTTCAACTATACGCTGCATTTCATCAGAAACATCAGCATACTTTGCCTTATCTTTCGTTAAATTCGCCACCATGCCAACTAAAGCACTAGCAATTGCAGCATTAAGTGCAGCAGCACTACCCCCACCAACATGTGTATCAGAGTGTAACTCGGCTACGTATTGTTCTAATGTATAATCTTTTAGCATTTTATTCTCCCAAAAATTATGTTCCTATTAAACCTCGCGTTAAGATTCCTTCGTCGTTTCACTTCTCTGAATGACAACGCGGGGAATTTATAATAAATGACTTTCCAAAATTTGCTCTGCTGAAAAATTTTCCAGTTGCAAATACCATTCCGCTGTATCAATAAACGCTGCCATAGGCGCAAGCCCTATCAATTCAGAATGAATAACATTTACACCGTATCGCCTTGCCTCTATTTTGATTAATTCCACTACTCTATATAAAGGCGTTTTTGTATAATCAGTTAAATTCATTGACACTTGGACAATCCCACGCTTTTTAAATTCTATCCCTATTGCCTTAAGATAGCGCAGGCCGCCATTACTATGCCTGATATTACGGGCAATTTTTTTCGCAATAGTCAAATCATCCGTCGCCAAAAAAACATTGAAAGCAATTAAGGGCAAACGCGCACCAATCGCCGTAACACCATAAGTTGGATGACACTCCATACCATAGTCCAATTTCCATTCAGGCAACTTGACTTTAGCAAACATACCTTCAAATTCTTCCCTTCTTATATCGGCAAGATTCTCTCTATTATTAGTACTAGCCGATTTTTCGTAGAGATAAATTGGCACACCACATTGTCGGTGAATTTTTTCTGCTACCCTTTTCGATAATGCAACACACTCTGCCATGCTACTATTTTTAATCGGTACAAAAGGAATAACATCAACAGCTCCCATGCGAGGATGTTGACCTTTATGCTTTCGCATATCAATTAATTCTTTCGCCAACGAAACTGACGCTATTAAAGCTTCTTCCAAAGGCTCAGGCTCAGCAAGCAAACTAATCACACTGCGATTATGAACGGCATCACTAGAATAATCAAGTAATTTTATGCCCTTTTTTGCGCGAAAAACATCGACTATTTTATCAAATTTAGCTAAATCTCTGCCCTCGCTATAGTTTGGAACGCACTGTATTAATTGTTTCATAATCAATCTTTCTTAACCACTAATGTATAATTATTATAATAATCCCGCGTTACAATCATCAAATCATCTTAGGACTTTTCATAATAATAACGCGGGCACACTTATCCACTACTATTTACAATTTTTTCGCCAATACTTCTAACATATCTTTCGTCATAGCATCGAGATCGTAATCTGGTTGCCACTGCCATTCACTACGCGCCGCTGAATCATCGAGGCTATTTGGCCAAGAATCAGCAATCGCTTGACGTTTTGCATCGACTTCATAGCTAACTTCAAATTCAGGAATGATTTTTTTAATTGACGCAGCAATATCCTTAGGAGCTATGCTCATCGCTGTAATATTATAAGCATTTCTATTATTTAATTCAGCTGGATCTGCCGCCATTAAATCGAGAATCGCCTTAATCGCATCAGGCATATAAACCATATCGAGATAAGCATTTTCATCCAAATAACAAGTATATTTTTTGCTGCGTAACGCCTCATAATAGATATGAACAGCATAATCTGTTGTACCACCACCAGGTAAAGTTCTATTAGAAATAATACCAGGGAAACGCACACCTCTTGCATCGACACCATATTTATAATGGTAATAATCACACAATAGTTCACCTGCAACTTTAGAAATACCATAAATTGTCGATGGTCTTTGAATAGTAATCTGTGGCGTGCCGTCCTGTGGTGTATCTAAACCAAAAGCGGCAATTGAGCTTGGTACAAAGATTTTCGCCTTTCTATCACGGGCAATATCGAGCGCTATTTTAAGCCCATCCATATTGACATGCCAAAGAAGGTCAGGTCTATCTTCTCCAACCGCTGATAACAATGCTGCTAAATGATAAATTTCATTAATCTGATATTTTTCACAAAGCTCAACAAAAGCACCTCTATCTGTCACATCAAGCTGATGGTAAATGAAATCACTAGTTTCCAACTCTTTCAAATCGGTAGCAATCACTGATTCGCGACCATATAATTTTATTAATGCATCAATTAATTCTGTACCAATTTGTCCAAGTGCACCAGTAATTAAAACTTTTTTCATTATTTATACCTCTTCCCCTAAAAATATTATAAAAATCGTAACTATTCAGTAACACGCTAAGATACCTACGTCACCAAAAACATTCCTCTGTATGACAACGTGGGATTAAGATTGCGACGTCGCTTCGCTCCTCGCAATGACAATGTGGGTGAAGCTCCTCACAATGATAACACAAAGAAACGCGTCATTCAGGAGACTAAGGCGTAGAAATCTTACGGATTTTACTTACAATTTCTTTACCAATGTCAATGCATTATCATACTCTTCGTAAATTTCAAAACCATTGCGTTTATAGAACACAACACAACGATTATCAGGATGAGCACTAATCGATACCTGACTATATTTCGTCTTTAATTCTTCAAAAAGACTGATAAGCAAGCGCGACCCTAAACCTTTACCACGATGACTATCGAGAATAGAAATATTCATTTCTGGGGTATCGTTATCGACAAAGCCCCACATTTGATCATCTTCGTTAAATAGACGAGTCCAAACAGCACCAACGGGTTGATTATTTTCATCTAAAGCAATAAAACCAACATCATCTTGATATTCACCCCAATGTTGAATATAATTTTTTAATTCTGGTAAATCTTCTATCTCCCTATCCGCACTTCCATTCTCATGTGCTACAAAAATATTCTTATACAATAATTCCCACATAAATGCCTCATATTCAGGATTTAAACTTTTAATTGTATAGTTCATTTCATCTCCTTTTCTTAGATTTTTTATAAGGACTTTTATTTAACCATGGTTGCTCAGTATTTTGTCTTTCAAAACACGGGATATCGTTTTCTTTAAATATCTGATTAAGATAGTCCCATATTTTATATTTACCTTTACGATTTGAATTTGAAACAGCAAGTAATAAATCATTACTGTCCATTGACAAGGTTTTTTTAATTTGATTTCGCTTCTGCATTAATTCATTATTGCTAATTTTATCTAATTTAGTAGCAATAACGACAGACTTAAAGCCGGCAGCTTTAATATAATCATACATCATTATATCATATTCTGTCGGCTCATGTCTAATATCAACTAAAAGAAAAACCGCTAAAAGATTTTCTCTATAATTGAGATAATCTTCTATATACTGTCCCCAGCGCAGTTTTTCACTTTTTGACACTCTAGCAAAACCATAACCTGGCAAATCGACCACGCGAAACACATTATCGATATCAAAAAAATTTATCGTTTGCGTTTTACCAGGAGTCGAACTGGTTTTTGCCAATTTTTTGCGATTTAAAAGCATATTAATCAATGAAGATTTACCGACATTAGAACGCCCAGCAAAGGCGATTTCTGCTAATGTCGGTTCGGGATAACCTTCTGGATTAACAGCGCTAGTAATAAAACTAGACTGTTTTATTTTCATTGTTTTTTTTCCTTTTGGTTTTCTTGATTTTAGTGGTCAACGCCAATTCTAAAACCTCATCCATATGTTCTACTGGCTTAAATTCTATTTTCTTACGTACTTCAGCTGGAATTTTTTCTATATCTATTTCATTTGCTTTTGGCAAGATAATTGTTTTAATATTAGCGCGTGCTGCCGCTAATGCCTTTTCTTTTAATCCACCAATGGCTAGCACTCGTCCACGCAAGGTTATTTCACCAGTCATCGCTACATCACGTTTTACCTTAACACCTGTTAAAGCTGATGTAATAGCCGTTGCCATCGTAATGCCCGCTGACGGTCCATCTTTAGGCACGGCACCTTCTGGTATATGAATATGAATATCCATCGTTTTGTAAAAATCATCGTCAAGACCAAGCGATTGTGAACGACTGCGAATATAACTAAAACCAGCTTTTGCCGATTCTTTCATCACGTCGCCCATCTGTCCAGTCAGTTCTAGTTTACCGCTGCCATTAACAGGGGTAACTTCAATTTCTAGGGTTTCCCCGCCAACAGATGTCCACGCTAAGCCAGTTACAATGCCAACTTTATCCTGCTCCCTATCGACTTCATCGTGGTGCCTTGGTCTACCCAAATATTTATTTAATTGTTTTTCAGTAATTGTAACTCTTTTTAAATCGCGCTCAATAATTTGCGTAACGGCTTTTCGGCAAAGCTTGCCAATTTGCCTTTCTAAATTACGCACACCAGCCTCGCGCGTATAATTATCAATGACACAGCTCAAGGTTTTGTTCGAAAGCGTAAATTGTTTGGCAGTCAAACCGTGTTCTTCCCTCTGCTTAGGCAACAAATAACGCTCAGCAATTTTTAGTTTCTCCAAAGCCGTATAACTAGCGACTTCTATCACTTCCATTCTATCGAGCAATGGTCTTGGTATACCACTGACAGAGTTAGCAGTCGTCAAAAACATTACCTTGGATAAGTCAAATGGAATCTCCAAATAATGATCCATAAAAGTATTATTCTGTGCTGGATCTAAGACTTCCAATAAAGCTGAAGCTGGATCACCGCGAAAATCCCCTGCTAGTTTATCGATTTCATCCAATAAAAAGACGGGATTATCCGTGCCACTTTCCTTAATACCAGAAATAATTCGCCCAGGAATAGCACCGACATAGGTTCTTCTATGACCTCTAATTTCCGCTTCATCACGCATACCACCAAGTGACATGCGCGTAAATTTGCGTCCTAAAGCACGCGCAATCGATTTTGCAATAGAAGTTTTACCAACGCCAGGTGGTCCAACTAAACAAATAATTGGTCCCTTATTATTTTTTGCCATTTTTCTAACAGCTAAATACTCTAAAACTCTTTCCTTAACATCTTTCATGCCATAATGGTCTTGGTCGAGCACTTGTCTAGCCTTAGTAATATCGAGCACATCTTTGCTCGATTTTTTCCATGGCAAATCAAAAATCCAATTAAGATAGGTGCGAACGACATTGCTTTCTGCCGAATATGCCGACATCATGGCAAAGCGATTGATTTCTTTTTCAACTTTTTCTTTGACTTTTTTAGGCGCTTTCAGCTTACTTAACTTATTTTTAAATTCTTCTATTTCTTCGTCGAGATCAGCTTCTTCGCCTAATTCTCTTTTGATAACTTTTAACTGTTCTCTTAGATAAAAATCTTTTTGCACCTTATTTATTTGACTGCGCACTTTTTCTGTTAATTGACTTTCAAATTCTAGCATATCAATTTCATTCAAAAGCATAGCATAAATTTTTTCTAAGCGCGGTAACAAATCAAAAGTTTCTAATAATTCCTGTTTTTGCTCCAATTTCAACGATAAATGTGACGATATGATGTCACCAAAGTGTAAAGGATCATCGATGTCAGCTAAGGCTAAAATTATCTCAGGCGACAGTCTCCCCGAATGATGAACATAGTTTTCAAAAGCATCGATTATCGTTCGCGTATAAGCCTGCGCTTTTTCGATTTCAAAATCCGTTGGTTTTTTTGCCCTAGCTACACTTACTTCAATAAAAGGGCTCTGGCTAGTCACGCCCACAATTTTAGCGCGCGCTATTCCTTCCACTAAAACTCTGATCGAATCACCAGGAAGCTTTAACATTTGTTTGACCTTACCGACAGTTCCGACTTGATAATAATCTTCTATTGTCGGTAAATCGACGTATTCATCTTTTTGCGTAGTCAAAAATACCAACTGATTTTTAACCATTGCTTTCTCTAATGCCTTAATCGATTTTTGTCTCCCAACATCAAAATGTAAAACCATGTCGGGAAAAAGTACCGTTCCCCGCAAGGGAATTAAGGGCATTATTTCTAATTTATTTGCATCAATCATAAATTCTCCTCAATAAAGAAAGACGAACCAATAAACGATTCGCCTCCTATTATCATTAAGACGCATTCATACTTCGCTGTTTTTCACTACTTTCCTTCGATTTAAGCAACAAAGTTGGGGGCACATTATCTATAATAGTTTCTTTCGTAATAATACATTTTTTAACATCTTCTCTAGTCGGAATATCATACATAACATCGAGCATAACAGACTCTAAAATCGTACGCAAACCACGCGCACCTGTATTTTTTTCAATGGCAAGTTTTGCTACTTCTTCTAGAGCATCATCTTCAAATTCTAATTCTACATTATCAAAAGCAAATAATTTTTGATATTGCTTGACCAGAGCATTCTTCGGTTCTTTTAAAATATTAACTAAAGCTTCTTGATCTAATTCTTCCAAAGCAACTAATACTGGTACCCTACCGATTAATTCAGGAATTAAACCAAATTTAAGTAAATCTTCTGTTTCAACTTGTTTAAACAATTCATTCGTTTTATATTCTTTTTTACTATTAATTTCTGCACCAAAACCAAGCTGTTTTTGCCCGACTCTATTGCCAATTATTTTATCTAAACCAGCAAAAGCGCCACCGACGACAAATAATATATCACTAGTATCGATTTGCAAAAAGTCTTGATGTGGATGTTTTCGTCCACCTTGTGGCGGTACACTGGCAACGGTACCTTCAAGCATTTTTAACAAAGCTTGCTGTACGCCTTCACCCGATACATCGCGCGTAATCGATGGATTTTCCGATTTTCTACCGATTTTATCGACTTCATCAATATAAATAATACCGCGTTCAGCCCGTTCAATATCATAATCTGCCGCTTGAATTAATTTCAATAAAATATTCTCTACATCTTCACCGACATAACCAGCCTCTGTCAAAGTAGTAGCGTCAGCTATAGCAAAAGGTACATTCAGTATTTTCGCTAAAGTTTCTGCTAAAAGCGTTTTGCCTGAACCAGTTGGTCCAATCAATAAAACATTACTTTTTTTCAGTTCCACATCATTATGATCATCTTTAAATTCACTCGATAAGCGTTTATAATGATTATAAACTGCGACTGCTAAGGCTTTTTTTGCGTTGTCTTGTCCAATGACATATTGGTCTAAGCCCTCTTTAATACCACGCGGTTTAGGTAAATCCGTTAGTTCTTCCCACCCTTCACTCGCTAATTCATCGACGACGATTTCTTGACAAAGCTCTATACATTCATCGCAAATATAGACATCGGGGCCCGCCACTAAGCGTTTCACCTGTTCTTGACTTTTTCCACAAAAAGAGCAATGCAATTGCCTTCTGTTATCACTCATTTTCTTCTCCTGTTTGACCGCGTTTTGTAAAGATTTTATCAATCAAACCGTACTCAAGAGCTTCTTTTGCCGACATAAAATTATCTCTATCCGTATCTCTTTCAATAATTTCCAAACTTTGTCCAGTGCGTTGACTTAAAATTTGATTAAGCGAATTACGCATACGAAGAATGCGATCGGCATGAATTTTAATATCACTTGCCTGTCCGCGCATGCCACCAAGTGGCTGGTGTATCATTACTTCTGAATTAGGTAAAGCGTAACGCTTACCCTCAGCACCTGCCGCCAATAAAAATGCGCCCATACTCGCCGCCATACCAATACACATCGTCGATACATCGGGTTTAATATATTGCATCGTATCGTAAATTGCCCAGCCCGCTGTAATCGAACCACCTGGACTGTTGATATACAAATTAATATCTTTATCTGGATCTTCTGATTCTAAAAATAACATCTGTGCAACAACTAAAGTTGCTGTTTGGTCGTTGACCTCATCACTCAAAAATATAATTCTATCTTTCAATAGACGCGAAAATATATCATACGAACGTTCGCCCCTATTCGTTTGTTCTACAACATAAGGCACTAAAGCCATAAAACCTCCTCTAAACTAAATCAACTATAACTATTTAATAGAAAAACCGTAAGATTCCTACGTCACTTTGTTCCTCTGAATGACACGGCTTTTAACATTTATCTAAAATAATTACAATTATTCACTAATTACTGCATTATCGATTAAGAAATCAATTGCTTTTTTCGGCGCTAGATAATCCTTAATCGATTGGAATTCATTATGCGCAAACATCGCTTTGATTTCTTCTAAATCCTTATTCTGTGCTTCGGCAAATTTAGTAAGTTCTTCGTCAATTTCTTCTTCTGTTACAACGATTCCTTCTTCTGCAATAATTGTCTCTAATACTAAGCTCGTTTTAACGCGAGTTTCAGCATCATTACGCATTTGTTCAGACATCTCTTCTTTTGTCGTATTATTCAAATTAAAATACTGCTCCATCGTTATGCCGTACATAGAAATTTGATTTTGAATTTCGCCAAACATGTGCTCTAATTCATGGTCTACCATTACTGCTGGAATATCGACTAAAGCATTATCAACTGCCATTTCAATTGCCATTTCACGCAATTGCATTTTATGATTTTCTTCTGCTTTTTCAGCTAATTCTTTACGTTTGTTTTCCTTATACTCATCAACCGTATCAAATTCAGAAATATCCATAATAAACTCATCATCAATTTCTGGTAATTCCTTATTCTTGATTTCATGTACTGTAACTTCAAAGATAGCATCTTTACCAGCTAGTTCTTCCGAACCATACTCTTCTGGGAAAGTTACTTCCACTTTTACTTCATCGCCAGAATTAGAACCAACTAATTGTTCTTCAAACCCAGGGATGAATTTTCCAGAACCGAGTTCTAAATGCGTATTTTCCGCAGAACCACCTTCAAAATACTCACCGTCAATAGAACCTTTATAATCGATAACAACTGTATCACCGCTTTCAGCTGCTCTACCAGTTACTTCGACCATGCGTCCATTCATATCCTGTTCTTTTTCAAGCTCAGCCATAACCATCTCATCAGTAACTTCTGCTTTTTCAAGTTTTAATTCCAAGCCTTTATACTGACCTAATTCTGCCACAGGCTTTGTTGCAACCGTAATTTCTAAAACGACATCTTCGCCTTTTTCCAAAGTCTTAATGTCAAGTGCTGGTCTATCCACTGGTTCGATGTCAAGTTCATCTAATGCAGCAGGATACACTGTAGGAAAAAGCATATTAATTGCATCTTCATAGAATACGCCTTCGCCGTATTGTTTCTCAATAATTTTTTGTGGAACTTTACCATTTCTAAAACCAGGTACTTTAAATTTACCTTTATTTTGATTATAAGCTTTTTTAATTGCCGCTGTAAATTCTTCCCAAGTAATATTGATATTAATTACTGCTTCATTATTTTCGTGTTTTATTAATTGTGCCATACATCCTCCTCCAAAAGGGATTTTTTCTTATAATTTATCTCACCATAACATCTTATCTTAAAATATGCTAATTGTAAACATTATTTTTCAAATTTAATCAAGATATTGGCTTATTTTTTCAGCTTTTTTGCCTAAAGTCCTTGTTTAAGCTCCCTATAATTAAATAATAGGTACACAGTCGGTATCACAACCAGAGTCAATAACGTCGAAAGAAGTAAGCCACCGATAACAACTGCCGATAGAGCTACTGTCATTTCTGAGCCCTCTTGATTGCCAAGCGCCATTGGTAAAAGTCCTAAAATCGTCGTCAAAGTTGTCATAAGTATCGGTCTCAAACGCGTTGTCGCCGCCTCTAAAACCGCATCCATCAATAGAGCTCCGCGTTTACGCAAGGTATTAATATAATCGATCAAAACAATGGCATTATTAACCACTATTCCCGCGAGCATTATCATACCAATTAAGGCGGTTACACCGACAGGGCTACCGACAATTTTCAAACCAAAAACAGAACCAGAAAACGCCAAAGGAACCGTAAACATAATAATCAATGGATAAAGCAAATTCTCAAATTGTGATGCCATTATCATATAAACCAGTGCTACCGCCATGAAAAGCGCCAACACGAGTGAACTAAAAGACTCGCGCAACTGTTCTGTTTCGCCGCCCAATTTATAACTATAACCCTCAGGCATTTTAACTGCTTCTAATTTCGTCTTAATATCATTAGAAACACTACTTAAATCGCGACCAAAAATGTCAGCGCTAACCGTTACTATCCGCGATTGCGCCGAGCGATCAATTTGCACAGGCGCCGCTGCAATATAAATATCGGAAAGCAGTACAGAAAGCGCAACTTTTCCCTTCGGTGTTTGCAAAAGATAATTTTTAAAATTATCAGCCGAAAGCTTATATTGATCCAAGCCTTCAAGAACAATCGTCATTTCTTCTCCATCTTTAGCGTAGGCAGTCAAAGAAGACCCCGATATAATCTGTTTAATCATTTGTGAAATCTGCGCTGCTGATAAACCATAATCTAAGGCTTTTTCTCTATCAACTTTAACAACTAGTTCATCGATACCATCCTCAATCGAATGAGATACCTCTCTAGTTCCCTCAACACTATTGACGATATCGACAAATTTATCACCATATTTTTTCAATATATCTAAATTATCGCCACTAATTTCTATACTAATAGGCATGCCACCTGCAGAAAAATCTTGGCTTTGAATCGTTTTAATATCTATTTCCGCTCCAGCTACATTTTTATATAACGTCCTGATTTCATCACTGATTTCAAAAACTGTTCGTTCACGCTCTTTTAGCGGAATCAAGCTAATCATCATCGCCGCTTTCGCCGCATCTTCCGTTGAAACTAAAGATGTACCGCTACTACCTATCATTGTATATACAGAATCAATCTCTTCAATATCAACAATGATAGACTCTAATTTTTCTGTCAATTCTAAAGTCTGTTCAAACTTACTACTATCGGGCAAAGAAATATTTATAGCAATAACGCCTTCATCCATTGCTGGAATAAACTCCGCACCCAAAGAAGTAACCATAAGAACTGATACCACAAATACAGCAACGGCAAATGAAATAGTTATGATTCTATGAACTAAGGCAAAGTTAATTAATTTTGCATAAATAGTCATAAATCTACTGCCAATTTTTTTTAAAATATCCGTTTTTTGTCTTTGCTGTTTAAGCTTTACATTTAATAATTGACTAGAAAGCATAGGTACGACAGTAAGGGCAATAATTAACGAACTAACAATAGAAAAAGTTATCGTCGACGCTAATTCTCTAAATAATAGACTAGTAACACCTTCGACAAAAATTACTGGTAAAAATACTGCAACCGTAGTCAAAGTCGAGGCAACAACTGCCATAGATACTTCATTAGCACCTTTAATTGCCGCTTCCTTTTTATCATAGCCAAGTTCTCTATAGCGAAAAATATTTTCTAAAACGACAATGGAGTTATCTACCAACATACCCATACCAAGCGATAAGCCACCCAGCGTCATTAAATTCATTGTAATTCCCGCAAAATAAATTAGAGCAAAAGTGCCAATAACAGAAACAGGAATAGAAATAGCAATAATAAAGGTACTACGAACATTTCTAAAAAAAATAAACAAAATAGTAATCGCAAGGAGACCGCCCATTAAACCAGAGCGAGCAACACTACTAACAGAATTTTTAATAAAACGTGAATTATCCTGTACCATAGATATTTCTATGCTTTTATTTTCAGCCTTTATTTTATCGAGTTCGGCGAAAATTCTATCAGCAACATTAGCTGTGTTAGCATCTGTCGTCTTTAAAATGCTAATACCAATTGCCTCTTTCCCATTTAAACTGATTTTTAAATCCTTATCTTCAGCCTTTAATTTAACCGTAGCAATATCAGCTAATTTTATCCGCCCCCCCGTAGGCAGAGCTATTGGAAGCTTGGCAATATCGTCTATACTTTGCATTTCACCAATAACACGCAAGGGCATTGTCCTTTTACCCCTATCGATTTTACCGGCGGCAATATTATTATTTTCAGCCACTATCATCTGGCTGACTTCAAAATAACCTAAATTATAATTTTTTAGTGCCACCTCATCAAATCGCACAGAAACTTCATTATCAAGTAATCCACTAGTAGCAACGCGCGCCACCCCGTCGAGCCTCTCTAAACGCGGAATGATTTTATCCTCTATTACATTTTTAGAAATCTGTCCATCCGTCGAGGAAATCGCCATAATCATAATCGGAAGCGCCGTCGGATCAATTTTAAAAACATTAGGTTTTGTCGCTTCGTCAGGCAAATATGCCTCCATACGCGCAATATTTTCACGCATTTCTAAGGTTGCATCATCCATTTTAATATTAAATTCAAATTCTACTATAACAATAGATTCGCCTTCACTGGAAATAGACCTGATATTACTAACACCAGTAACAGTAGAAAGCGCAGCTTCTAAAGGTCTTGTCAATAAATTCTCAATTTCATTTGGACCCGCACCTTCGTATTCCGTCATCACAACGGCAACAGGAATGTCTATTTTCGGATATAAATCCAAACCCAAACGCGAAAAAGACACCATACCAATTAGAATTACAATAAATATTAACATTAAAACCGTTACCGGTCTTTTTACCGATAATTCAGATAATTTCATTATTCACCACCAACGATTTCAATTGCTTGACCATCTTTCAAAAAATCTTGTCCGACAACTACCACCTTATCATTCAAGGCTAAACCATCAATAATTTCTATTATTTCGCCATTATCAAAAGCAGTTTGAACCACTTGCTTTTTAGCAATACCATCTTTCGCTATAAAAACATAACTTTCTTCGCCATTTTTTTTCACAGCATCGACAGGAATCACTAAACTTTCCGTATTTTTATCCACTAAAACAACATCGACATTCATCCCCGCAGAAAGAACACTATCTGCACTATCATCGAGATTTAAAACGGCAAGACAATCAAACATAGCTGTTTTCGGATTAACAGCGGGTGCAATTTGGGTTAAATTAGCACTATAAGAGCTTTGATCCGCTTTTAATACCACTTGTAACTGCTCGCCAACTGTTAATTCATTTTTCAAACTTTCTGGCAAAGAAAACTTGACTTTTAGTTTACCATCTTTAATAACAGCAACACTGGTTTGCGGGCTAGCTGCCGTCTCTATCGTTGCATTAACCGCAGTGACCCTACCACTAACAGTTGCTACCAAAGTTTTATCTTTTGTCTTTGATAGCTGAATATCATAAGCGCTTTTCGCTTGATTTAACTGTTGTTGCAAGGTGTTAATCTGATTACCAGAAGCCCTTAATTCAGCCTGCTCTAACTCTAACTTGCTTACGGCACCATTTTGATATAAAATTCTCGTTCGCTCTAAATTATCAAGGGCAAAATTATAATTATCCATTTGCATATTATAATTAGCAAGCGCTAAATCATATTGTGCTTTCGCTAAAGTAATCTGATCATCAATACCGTTGACCTTAAAGGTGAGTAAAATATCGCCTATATTAACCCAGTCACCAACTTCTGCCCTAACTTCTTTAATCGTCGCTGGCATCATTAAATTCGGCGTTAATATAACTAATTCATCTCCGCTAATAATACCAGCTAAAACAGTTTTATTCGTTAAATTTTGTAATTCCGCACTCGCAACTTCAACAGCTAATTTAGCTTGTTCTGACTCATTTTCCAACTCATTATTAACTGGTTTTTCCGATTGACAAGCACTTAAAATAATCGTTAATACAAAAATTAATATCACTATTCTTTTCATTGTTACTCCATTTCTTTGATTGTATCACAGTCAAAAAATCCTAGTTAATAGCTAAAAGACCCACACAGCAGTGTAGGTCATAACATAAGTCTATCTTTTACCATCATTAAATTCTGCAAGCGTCACTTCATTTTCAATATAACGTGCAAATGTAAAAATAGTATCCGATAGCCGATTGACAAACTTCATTACCGTTACGGAAATTTCAGCATTTTTAGCAAGAGTCATCATTCTTCTCTCTGCTCTTCTACAAACCGTACGCGCTAAATGAAGGGCACCACTCGCCATGTCAGAACCTGGTAAAATAAACCTGAATGCTTGTTTACTACCCATTTTTTCTATGTATTTATCAATCCATTCCTCTAATTTTTTTATATCCTCATCAGAAACACAATCGGGAAAATCACTCCCTTTTACCGTAGCGAGTTCACCTGCAACGCTAAAGAGCTTGTGCTGTATCCAAGTGATAGCCTCTTTAATATCTTCATCTTTAATATTCCCCACAGCCAAACCTAAAACGGAATTTAATTCATCAATAGTGCCGTAAGCCTCAACCCTAATATCATCTTTATCAACCCTAGTTCTATCATATAAACTAGTTTGACCTTTATCGCCAGATTTTGTATATATCCTCATTTTTCTTCCTTTCATAAAATACAATATACCTTGATTGGTTTTATACCCACTTTATAAACTATATCACAAGAAAAAAAATATTTATACATCTGATACTTACTCTGTATCTACTATCCGTTTTTCACTCTTATCACTACCATCATAACTTATTTAAGCTTTCAAATATTTCAAAGTAACTGTTCAGTCAAGTAGTAAAAGTCGTGTCATTCAGAGGAGCAAGCGACGTAGGAATCTTACGACTTTTACTACTTAACCCGCGTTAAAATACCCACGTCGTCGCTAAAGCTCCTTCTCTGTATGACAACGCGGATTGACTGAATAGTTACATTTTAAATATGATAAGTCTATCGTATTTTTAGCATGATATAGCCAAGAACAATCCCCTATATTGAAATCGAAAAACCGCCAAATCAGCGGTTTAATTTTTATAGTCATTACTTGTATAATTTTTTGCAGCAAATAATGCTTTTGTATAAGGCTCTTTCGCATGGTAAAAAATGTTATCGCTATTCCCATGCTCGATAATTTTACCATCTTTCATCACGAGTATATGGTCACTCATATAATAAACAACGCCCAAATCATGCGATATAAAAACATAGGTCAAATCATGCTCAGCTTGCAATTTTTCTAATAAATTAAGTATTTGCGCTTGAACAGAAACATCAAGGGCACTGACTGGCTCATCGGCAATTACTACTGTCGGTTCTAAAATAAGCGCTAAAGCAATATTTATCCTCTGCCTTTGACCGCCAGATAATTCGCGCGGATAACGTTCTAGATAACTCTCATCTAAACCAACCTCTTTTAACATGGTAAGTACTCTGTCTTGATGGGAAATTTGATCTTGACTCACTTTATGTATTTCTAAAGGCTCTTTTAAAAGCCAACCAATCGTTTTTCGCGGGTTGAGTGAACTGCTAGAATCTTGAAAGACAATTTGAACTTCTCTTCTATAGGTTTTTTTCTGTTCAGCATTCATTGTACTTAAGGCTTGTCCAAAATATTCTACCTTGCCAGACGTCGGCGTTTCTATCGCCGTCATTATCTTCGCAAGAGTAGATTTGCCCGAACCACTCTCACCTACTATCCCCAGCGTTTGTCCCTTTCTTAGCGAAAGTGTCAAGTTATCTACCGCTACTATATTGCCTCCACCAGTACTAAAACGTCTTTTATAAACTTTTCTGATGTTTTCTAAACGCATAATCTCATTCATGACATTGTCTCCAAATGACATTTATAATAACGATTCCCCTTATTCTGACAATCTGGTTTTTCATTTTTACACTGGTCAATTTTATACCTACAACGATTATAATAAGTACAAAGATTATAATCTCTTACCTCTAAAGCTGGTACAGAACCAGCAATCGTTTTTAACAATTTCCCCTTATCTTCTGGCAGCGGTCTCGATGCCAATAAACCCTTAGTATAAGGATGAAAAGGGGTAGAAAAAATTTCTTCTGTTTCTCCAGATTCAACGATTTCACCAGCATACATTATCGCTACTCTATCAGCAATCTTTCTAATAATAGCCAAATCATGTGAAATAAAAATCATTGTCGTGCCATAACTAGCCAATAATTCTTTCATTAAAGCGATAATTTCTGCCTCTGTCGTCACGTCTAAAGCCGTTGTCGGCTCATCAGCAATCAAAAATTTAGGCGATGCAATTAGCGCCATCGCTATCATCACTCGTTGGCACATACCACCCGATAATTGATGTGGGTAAGAATCATAAATCACTTCGGGATTTTTTAGTTTCACTTCGGCAAACATTTGACAAACGCGTTTCTTAACATCTTTTGTACCACTAGGTAACGCCTCCGCTACTTGCTTTCCAACTGTAATTAGAGGATTGAGTGCACTTAAAGGATTTTGAAAAATCATAGAATAATCATGTTTTCTAAGTAGGCGCATCGTTTCTTTATCGCGTAAATCAATCTCTTTGTCATTAAAATAACAAGTTCCTGCATCTATTTTCGCTACATCTGGAAGTAAACCTTCAAGGCAGTAAGCGAGCATAGTTTTACCACAACCAGACTCACCGACTATGCCTAAAACAGCCGCTTTTTCTAATTCAAAAGAAATATTATTCAAGACGCGAAAATACTTCTCTTCAATTTTAATATCCACATCAAGCTTATTAACTTTAAGTTGTACCATCATTAAACTCCCTTAAAGCATCAGCAAGCAAATTAAAACCGAGTACTGTCAATGTAATAAATAGTCCTGCAATAATTGGATACCAAGGGGCAATCGCAATAAAACGCTGCCCACTATTTAACATTTTTCCCCAACTAGGATGGGGTGGTTGTACGCCAAGGCCAAGATAACTAAGTCCTGCCTCTGCCATAATGGCAGTAGAAAAACCTAAGGTTGCTGTAATTAATAGTTCTGTTAATATATTAGGCAAAATATGAATATACATAATTCTAAAATGCCCTGCTCCCCTAGAAATCGACGCTTTAACAAAGTCATAATTTTTATATTTTAAATAACCTGCCCTCGTCATACGAGCAAATTTTGGTATGCCCATAATGCCGATGGCAAAGATTAAATTGATAATATCCTTACCAAAGACGACGACAAACATCAAAGCAAGTAATATCCCTGGAAATGCCATCTGTGTTTCTATTAACTTCATTAATACAGCATCGACATAACCACCAAAATAACCCGCAATAGAGCCGATTAATCCGCCGATTACCAACCCGATAATTACCGCTGAAAAACCGATTAAATAAACGATTTGTGAAGCTTTTAAAATTCGACTAAAAATATCTCGACCAAATTCATCGGTACCAAATAAATGCTTCAATGACGGCGGAGAATAACTATTAGCCAAATCCATAAAGTTAGGGTCATACGGTAGATAAAAAAAACTAATAACAAAAAGCGCTGTTAAAACAGCGATAATTGTAATGCCAATATTAAAATAGATATTAGAAAAAAGTTTCTTCATTATAATCCCATTCTGTAACTGTTAATAAATCAAGCCATAAGATACCTACGTCGCATCCCCTGGTCACTTCGCTCCGCTACGTTGCTCGGGCAGGCATCCCGGCTCCTCTGTATGACACGGCTTTTAATATACAACTGAATCAATGTCATTAAGTTAAGCATTACACCCAATTTTAAAAATAGGGTGTAACCAAAAAAATATAAAAAACTTTGTCTTTTTTATAAGAAATATCT
>PDWI01003866.1_pt1 | contig 20676 bp, 25 predicted proteins | sample 1430891 | NCBI WGS metagenome assembly PDWI01 (sample SAMN01162508, study PRJNA174530) | Oral metagenome, whole genome shotgun sequencing project. | biome: Marine environment; feature: Marine mammal; material: Swab sample of the gingival sulcus; isolation source: swab sample of gingival sulcus... | reverse complement strand
TTTTGCTTTTGTGCTTCTGTTCCATGCTCGTAGATAGGTGTTGCGCATAGTGATGTATGTGCAGAAACAATAACAGATGTTGTTGCACATACTTTACCAAGCTCTTCCACACAGTTCGCGTACTGCCATACAGTACCACCTGCTCCACCGTACTCTCTTGGGAACGGTATACCTAGCATACCGAGTTTACCGAGTTTTTTAACGGTTTCCACAGGAAATTCTTCTGTTTCATCAACTTCCGCAGCTAGTGGTTCTACCACTTCTTTAGCAAATTTGCTAAAAAGTTCGCGCATCATGATGTCTTCTTCGGTTAATATGAACTTCATTTTTCCCCCTTAGTATTTTTATACTTACAAAGATAATTGTATCATCGTAAAAATAAATGTCAATGAGAATTTTGAACTCTGAGTTTCTAGTTTGTAAATTTTTATCAAAAAGCACTTTTTGCTTATAAAACTCTCTTTATTTCTTCAAAATTTGATACATATTGTAATAGAGCTCTTTATGTAATTTAAAATATTAAATAATCGAAAATCCCATCCAGACAAATTCTTCATTGGTACCATGACCCAGTGCATTCTAAGTTCTTTATAAAATTTTATTTTAAATGCTCATAAATCGGACGAAATTTTAAGTCGGCAGGAGTACTCACTGCGTTCGTAATGCAAATCTTGGTAACTTCTTTGGATAAATACTAAACATAAAATTATTATTAAATGCTCATAAATCGGACGAAATTTTGAGTCGGCAGGAGTATTCGCTACGCTCATAATGCCGATCAAAATTTGTCCGCTTATTCGCATTTAAATTTGTTTCACATAAATGTTTTTAACTGAGAATAATATAAATAAACAAAAAGTATGTTATATTTATACTAGAATATTAAAATAAAACTCTTTAATACTATTCTCACATTAAAATTCATTTGCTAGTCATAACGACTTCTTTAAAACAAGAAATTTTATAAATACAATACAAACGAGATTAGTATTAAAATGAAAACTTAACAGGAGAATATGACGGGGTGAAGGATAAAAAAATTTTTGACCGATTGGATTATAAATACAAATGGAAAGTTTTACTTGAAGCGCCAATCGAAAATCCCGAAGGCGATAATGTGTTTCGTGAAACCGAAAAGCTACTTTACGCTTCAGGGCTTCATTCAAAACTTATCGAAAAGGATGGAAACTACCATTTAATGGTACGCCTTTCCGAATTCGAGTACGCTGATGACTTAGTAAAAGAAAATGTATCAAAAATCATTTCTCACCCTATTGAACCCTACCGCTTATTCGAAGAAAATATACAGTACAAAAATGATAAATTCTTAATTAAAAACACATCAAACAATACCATTCAACAGCAAATGAAAAGAAACTCTAGAAGAAGTATGATGTTTATGTTACTTGCTATTTTTGCTGCGGTAATTGCTGCGGCTTTTTTCGTATAATAATAAAAACAAAATCACCCATATCACAATACTAATCCATTGCGATACAGAGAAAATCCAAACAATTCCCCGAACTGCATCATAGCGGTAGTACTCTAACACAAATCGAATCAAACTATACGCTGCAAGATACATTAAAATATTTCCTTTTTCTTTTCCTTTGTAAGAAAGAATAAACAATACCGTCGCCAGCAAAAACAGACAAACCGATTCGACCAATTGAATTGGGAACAGCGGCACACCAGCTGGCGCAAAACTGCCCTGTGGAAATACAACAGCAAGTCTCCCTGAGTAAGGTGCACCATAACAACAACCTGCCATAAAGCAACCAATTCTACCAAACGCATGCGCTAGCGGAATCATGTACATAAAATTATTTAAATATTTTCCAATATCCACTTTATGAATTTTTCGAACAAGGAAAGCACCTATGAAAGCTCCGAAAAGTCCACCATAAAAAACAAAGCCACCCCGAATCAACATCAAAAGATATTCAGGTTCCAACAATCGTGAGAAATCAATATATTTTATAGATACGATAATATACAGTAATTTCGCAAAAAAAATCATTCCTAGTGCAGAGTAGCACTCAATGAGCAGTAAATCATCACTGCTTAACCCCTTCTTTTTTGCAATTATCAACGCCAATAAATTTGACAAAACAATACCCAAGGCGATGCAAAACCCATACGACGGGATTGTAAATCCGAAAAAACTTAAATATAATTTCATATCTATCCTTTTGCTAATACCACAATTATTTTCATTTAAACACTTTTTTATACTAGTCCTAGCTTAACCTTCTGTTCGAATTTCTAAAATAAGATTAGTATTAAAAATCCACCCTCATAACAAAAAATTAACCGAACAACATTAAAACAAGTGTGCTAGACTAACTAGAACACACTTGCTTCAACATTATTCCATCCATTACACTAAATAATTAAATTTTATCAGCCTTGTTAAACAATCAGCACTTAAAATAAAATAGCAAATATATCTAGTGGAATAGAGCTTAGACCAGTACCAGCAGCGCTAAGACACGCAATACATGCAATGTACACAACAACGCTTAAAACTGTTCCTACGATAGAACAAATCAAACCCGGTTTTGCAAATTTATCTTCTGGATTTTTCTTTGCGATAACACCAAGAATAATTCCAACAATACCTAGAATAATCGCCAACCAACCTAAAATTGCACCAGTAATTACTGCCAATAGGATTGCTATGATACCTAAAACCAACGAAGCTATACCCATAAATTCTCCTTTCACTTATGAATTTTATTTACAAAATAATTCTACAATAAAACACTTTTCAAGTCAACAAAACGCTTCTGCTCACGAATAAAAAAACTCAAATAGTGACTTCCGTCCATTCGTTACCTTGAAGTCATTTTTATTCTTACAATGAACACTCCACATTTCGTATTCGTTTGCGCATCAAAACATATAAAACGCAACCTTTTAATATTGAATTTAATGTAATTGCCCACCAAATACCATCCAATCCTAGGCTAGTATGAACAAGTATATAAGCAAATGGAATACGCGTAAAATTTAGTGTAATTCCTACTATTGCAGGTGTTTTCGTATCACCCAAGCCACCGAACACACCACTACTGGTAATTTCAATACACATAAACAACTGAGAAAGTGCCAATATCCTGAGATATGTACCACCCATACTAACAACTTTTGGTTCACTCACAAAGAGCGCAAAAATCGGATCGCTTCCAAAATAAAGCAGGAATGTTACAAAAACACCCAGACCGACCGCCATCAAAAGTCCATGTTTGTAACCAGCTTTTACTCTATCCCATTGTTTTCCACCAAAATTTTGACCAATAAACGCCGTCATCGCATAGCTAATTCCGTGTGCACTCATCCAAGAGACCGACTCAATCTGTGTCCCTAGTTTCTGCACCGCATTTGCCTCATATCCGTGTTCGGAAACCATGATTCCAATCACTATCGCTATTGATGTGAATGCCGCGCTGTGAATCGCCGCTGGCATTCCTAGTTTCAAAATATCTTTCCCCTTGGTAGAAAATTGAGCTTTTCCCCAAAAACTGAATTTTTCAAATAACTGGTGGTCTACAAAAATCATTTTGAAAAAAATCACCGTTACAAGTGCCTGCGCCAATACCGTTGCTATCGCCGCACCCTCAACACCCATTGCAGGAAATCCTAAAAATCCTTTAATCAAAATAGGATCCAATGTAAAATTCGTAATCAAACCAATGGAATTTGCCCAAAATGCCTGTTTTGAATATCCTTTTGAATTAAAAATCGCCGAAAGAACAGGATTGATAATGGTAAATACCAAACCGATAAGCGCAATACTAAAATAGTTCACCGCCATATCGCTAACCGAACGTTCAATCTGAAAAATATTAATCAAGGGATAACGGAACAAAAATCCCAACAGCGCATAAGCGATAGCAATCAAAACGCCTAAATAAATTCCCGTCCTTGCAAACTCTTTCGCATCTTCATCTTCTTCCGCTCCCGTCGACTGTGCCACTTTAATTTCAGTACCAACACGAACTAACACAGAAAACGCCATTGAAAACCACAGATAAAACCCTGCAATCCCGACAGCAGAGAGTGCTTTTGCTCCAACAGAACCTACCCAAAACATATCGGCGAGATTGTATGCCATTTGAACAAAACTTGCACCAATAATCGGTAATGCAAGTTTAATAAGTACTGGGAGTACAGCTCCTTCCGTCAATCGTAATGTCTTTTTCATATTATTTCACAAATTATTCAAAAGCTAGAAGAGCGGTCTGTACTCTTTGTTGGCGCAATTTCCCAGCGGACTACAAAGCCTCATCATCTCTTCTGCTTTTTCCTTTTTTATTATTTTCAACAAATAGATTACCATCGAATTTCCTTGATAACCCTCTTCTAACCAATAATTTATTTAACTTATCCAATTAAACAAATCATTGATTACGCAAAAATATTGTTTCATAGATTATATCAAAAATTTTAGTTTTTTCGAAAGAAAATACTAATAAAAAATTATAAATGCACTTTACGAAACGCGAAATCGCAAATCACTCCATTTATGATATAATAATATCGGAGAATAGTATGAAATATAAAAAAAGAATTGCAGATACACAACTTGATTTAAAACTGGAAAGTTTCGGTGCTACTTTAATCGTCGGGCCAAAAGGCTGCGGAAAAACTATTTGTAATCGAAGATATCGACGCTTGGAATCCTGCTATCCGTTCAAAAACTGCAATTCGATCGACTAAAAAGAAGAACTTAGTCGATCCGTCGATTGCTGTCGCTGCAATGGGAATCAGTCCTGATTACTTTAATACAGATTTTAAAACACTGGGCTTTTTGTTTGAATCCCTCTGCATACGTGATCTTAAAATTTACTCTGCAAAAAAATATGGAAAAGTATCCTACTACCGCGACCGCTACGGTTTAGAATCCGACATCGTCATACACCTTGAAGACGGAAAATATGCATTAATTGAAGTAAAACTGGGTGCGGATGGAGTTGAAGAAGGAGCTACCAACCTCAATAAACTAGAAACGCTCATCAAAAAATACAATTCAAAAAAAGAAATCAAAACCAAACTAAGACTTCCCGACCTTAAGATTATTCTAACAGGAACACCCCATGGATACCGTAGAGAAGACGGCGTTCTCGTAATTCCAATAGGGTGTTTAAAAGACTGATATTTTAAGAAAACTTCTAAAAACTAAAACCTTTCCTAAAAACTCTCTTTATGACTTGATATTTTTTAGACAATACCGTGGGACGACGTTCTCTCAACGAGAGCGACTGCTTTCGCACTAATCGCTTCACCTTTTCCCTCTGCTCCGAAACCTTCTGTTGTCGTAAACTTAACACTTACTTGGTTAATTTGCGAAAACAGTGCTCTGGCGATATTTTCCCGCATTTGTTCACGATACGGTGACATTTTCGGTTCCTCTGCCACTACCACAACGTCTAAATTACCCAACATATAAGAATCTTGTTGCATTCGAAATGCAACTTTACGAAGCATCTCTATCGAATCTGCATCTTTCCATTGGTCATCAGACGACGGAAAAAAATCGCCAACGTCGCCCAAACCAATAGCCCCAAGAATAGCATCCATCACCGCATGCACCAGCACATCCGCATCGCTGTGACCAAGTAACCCCTTCTCATACGGGATTTCTACTCCCCCGAGAATCATCTTTCTCCCTTTTTCCAATCTATGAACATCGTATCCTATTCCAATCCTACTCATATTTTTCCTCTTTATTTTCGTTATTACTTATTCATTTTCACAATCTTTTACCATATTTTTTTGCGTAGAGATTTTTATTCCTAGCGAGCAAACAAGAATTTCTTATAAAAGCCTCTTCTTGCGATGCTGCTTTTCGTCCTAACGAGCAATTAAAAGTGAGTTCGAAGAATCTCGCTCGTGCATTGCACTCTGCTCATGAGGTCTTGTTACCTTACGCTAACCCTAGCGCTACGCGCTAGAAGCCTACAGCTTAATACCTCCCATAGAATAACTTATTCATGAACGAGAACGAACTTGAAAATTGTGAAGTTAGGGCGGAAATGAGCGAGCAAGATCAAGCAAGACTCCAAGTAGTGCCTTCTTTTGAATCCTTTAGCACCACACCCATCGCCTGAATTTCATCGCGAATCGCGTCCGCCTGTGCGTAATCCTTCGCCGCTTTAGCCTCCGCCCTTTTCGCAATAAGCATCTCCACTTTTTCTTTAAGTGCGTCATCAACACCAGTTTCTTCAAACGGTTTGAGCAAGTCTAAAGAAAGTACTTCATCCATTTTTTTAAGCACAAAACACTTTTCAATCACATCGACATCAGATTTTAAAAGCGCATAAAGCTCAGTAAGCGCATTCGCTGTATTTAAATCTTTTGCAAGAGAATCGTAAAAACGCTCAAGATATGCCGCTCCAGAACCTGAAACTTCCATACAACTTCCACCAGCTTCTTTGGCGATTTCAGAAGTTTTTTGTCTGAGTTTTTTATACGCCGCCTCCGCTTGATCCATATGCTCAAAACTAAACGGGAGCTGTTTTCGATAATGAGAACCAAGACAATAATATCGATACGCAAGCGGGTCATATCCACGCTTTATAAGTAAATCCATATTGACAAACTCGCCAGCAGACTTCGACATTTTACCGCCTTCATCCACCAAAAACTCCGCATGCCACCATACATTACACCACTTTTCGCCTGTGTAGCTCTCACTTTGGGCAATTTCATTCGTGTGATGAATTGCCACGTGATCCACACCACCACAGTGTATATCCAAACGATTTCCAAGATTCTCAAGTGCAATAACACTACACTCCAAATGCCACCCCGGATACCCTGTACCCCACGGCGAGTCCCACTTCATCGCTTGGTTCTCAAACTTAGACTTTGTAAACCAAAGCACAAAATCCTGTGGATTACGCTTATTGAAATCTTCAGCAACGTCTTCTCTCGAGCCAATTTGCTGATTTTCAAGCACCGCTCGACTAAGCTCTGTATAATTTGGGAATTTAGAAATATCAAAATAAACATTGCCATTGGCAAAATAAGTATACCCCTTATCCTCGAGCACTTTGATAAAATCAATATACTCGGCAATATACTCTGTCGCTTTTTTCTTTAAATCAGGACGCTTAATATTAAGCTTATCACAGTCCTCAAAGAATTTATCCTCGTAAAAATCTGCAATTTCTCGGATACTCTTATTCTCACGCTTTGCACCTTTTAATAGCTTATCTTCCCCTTCATCCGCATCCGATTCAAGATGCCCAACATCCGTAATATTCATCACACGATAAACAGGGTATCCCAACACTTCTAACGTCTTTACCAAAATATCCTCGCCTACATAAGTACGCAGATTGCCAATGTGAGCAAAATGGTAAACGGTAGGTCCGCAAGTGTAAATCATCACTTTTTCGCTAATTGGTTTAAAGAGCTCGAGTTCTCGGCTCAATGTATTGTATGTATAAAATTCTCTCATGTTTTCATTTTAGCACATTTTCGAATAAATTTATCATATAGTTTAAATCAAACAAAGTAGCTCCCTAAAAATCACTACGCAAACTCTGCCTTTCGTTCACTTTTCTTCGCTTTTTCATCGTACATATGCTTATCCGCTTCGGTAATCATTTGATTCTTTGTCTTCGTACCTTTCTGGTCTTGAAGAGAATAACCAATACTCAAAGAGAGCCTGTAATCACCCTCTCTCTGTTTATTGAAATCATCAACTTTCAAATGAATTTCTTCGATCAGTTTCTCCACATCATCAATTGAATTTCTCTCCCCAAATACAACAAACTCATCACCACCAATCCTTGCAACCAAATCATTCGACTGTGAATTTCTTTTTAATATCTCAGCCACCTTTTGAAGCGCATGATCACCTGTAATATGCCCCCAATTATCATTTATTTGCTTGAAATCATCAATATCAATAATCATCAAAAATTTCAGATTCAAACCATTATTATCATACAGGTGCTTTTCCATAAAGGAATCGAATTTATAACGGTTGTTAATTTGAGTAAGTGGATCAATAATAAGCTGCGCATTTTGAAAATTAAAATATACAATAATTAGAGAAATCGTAGTAAGTATCCATACAATATTTACCCCATAATAAAGCGTTTGCAAAACTACACCCACAAAAGGCAAAATCGGATAAACAATCAAAATCATCAATCTCTTGTCAGAAATTCCTTTTCGTCTATCTTGAAGTATTTTTTTCGTAAAAATGTATACAGAATACACCAAATACAAAAAACAAAAAAGCAAAAACTCATAATAAAACTCTCCTCTAAAATACTCCCCTTCTGTTGTAATCCTAAAAAGAGCAGAAGTTTTATACGAAAAGAACGATAAAAACGCCACAACTGCCGTCGGAATTAAAAATAGAATTGCCACAATTCGATTTCTTTTTTGATTTTCGTGTATTAAATAATCACAATACATAACCCACATCGTACAAATTAGCAAATGCAAAGAATAGTACAACGCAGTTGAAAGATAGGCTAAAACATAATATTTTGGTACATTTAAAAACGCCCACGTAACAGCATCCGAAAAAAGAATCAGAGCAGTGAAAAATATGAGCCAGTTAAAAATTTTCTTATCATAACTCTTAACATTTGTGATATCAGAACCAAAATCAAAGCGTAGCAACAGACAGATTAAAAGCCCAATTAAATCAACTGATATACAAACTACTTTAAAACTAATCGGAGTCATACGCTACTCCTCTTTTTTTCATCATAATTATTACTATTAGTGAAACAGAAAAAGCCCGATATATATATATATATAGTGTTATGCGCTTTTCAAAGGATTTTTGCATTCTAAAATTTTGAATTATATCTACTCTTTGTACCAAACTACTGCTCACCAACATACTCCTAAAGTTATTAAAAACCACATTTTCTTTCAATATTTCATCGTATTTTGTAAACTAAAAAAACATTTCTTTCACCAATATTTTTCTAATTTTTAAAAGAAAATTTGATCTTTATTATTTTTATAACTTTATTATACCATATAACAAATAAATATCATCAGAATACTTCAAAAAATCCCAATTTTTTCTTACGCAAACAATCCAATCAACCAACCAACTTTGTCAAAAAGAAGTAGCACACCAAACAAAACAATTACCACTCCACCAATCTTAGAGATAAGTGGTGCGTGCTTTGTGAACCCTCCAGCGTGTTTCTCGAAAAATCCTAAAAACAAATAAACCATCAAAAACGGAATAGCAAGCCCCAGCGAATAGACAAGAAGCAAAAGTACCCCCTGCCACATTTGATCGGAAACAGCAGCCGTCATCATAAGCACTGTACCTAGTATAGGACTAATACACGGCGTCCATCCAAGCGCAAAAGCGACACCCATTCCAATGGATGAAGCGCCATTCATTTTTCGATAATCCTTTGTGAGCGCGTTAATTCGTATCACCCCAAGCATGGAAAGACCGAAGAAAATAATAATAGCTCCCGCCACTCTAGCGATTACTTTTCGATACTTCATCAAAAAACTTCCGACTGAAGAAGCTGCGAATCCCAGCAAAACAAACACAAGCGTAAACCCAAAAATAAAGCCGAATGTGCGAATCAGACCGCGTCTAAAAATCCGCTTTTCTTCCAGCGCCTTTTCGTCTTCGCTCATCTCTTCTAGCGCTTTTTTATCATTTGAAATCCCACCCTGAAGATAAAGGATATAAATTGGAACCAAAGGGAGCAAACACGGTGACAAAAATGTCAATATCCCCGCTACAAACGATTCCCAAATCCCTGGTGTATTCATTACTTGTGAAGCTAGCATAACCCCTCCTATTGATAAGAACTTAAACTCTTATTATCCTGTCCTGTGAAAATTCCGCTTTCTATATTTATTCCGACGCAAAACCCACTAACGCAAATTTCTTTTTGTTCTTCTTTTATTCTATCAATTACATATATATTTTTATCGTAATTCATGTAAATAAATTTCCATATATCTCATTTCGTCGCTTTTTCAAACTTCTAACGTATCGTTTAAAATAAAACTAATAAAAAACTCCCCCAAATGAGGAGTTTAATATTCTACATATACTACGGAAGCGCAATCACAAAACAGACAACGCCTGCTTCGCTAATCGCCCATCTCAATTAGTCTGCTGAATAAGGCAAAAGTGCAATTGCTCTTGCTCTTTTAACCGCAGTAGTAAGAGGTCTTTGGTGCTTCGCACAAGTACCTGTTACTCTTCTAGGTAAAATTTTACCTCTTTCGCTTAAAAATTTTTGAAGTCTTTTTGTATCTTTGTAATCAATATACTCAACTTTATCTAAACAAAAAGCACAACCTCTTCTTTTTCTCTTTTTTCTCATTGGTGCTGCATCTGAGTTATTAGAATTGTACATCTCCATCCTCCATAAAATCATTGTTTTCGAATTCACTTGCAAAATCAGAATTTCTGTTATTTTGATATGATGATTGCGATTGAGTCGGTTTATCTCCCCACTCTAAGAATTCAACTTTACTCGCTATAACGTCTGTAGTATAGCGCATCTCTCCTGTTTGAGTCTTGTAACTTCCAGATTGAATCGAGCCATTAACAGCAACCAATTTTCCCTTTGAAAGGAAATTATGACAAGCCTCTCCTTGTTTTCCCCAAACAACCACTCTGATAAAATCAGCAGTTGGTCGTCCAGAATTTTGAAACTCCTGTTTCTTTTCACGGGTTAAACCCTTATCTATCGCAAGCGTGAACTTCGCAACAGAAGTGCCTGTCGCTGGTACTACATTTAGCTCCGGATCTTTCGTCAATCTGCCTATTAAGACAACACTATTCATACTTACCTCTCAAGTCTTACTAAGTTATAGCGAATAACTTCGTCAGCGATTTTGTAATTACGCTCAAGTTCTTTTGGAAGCTCTTTCGGAGCTTTGAATTCTACTAGTACATAGTAGCCTTCACGGAGTTTTTGAATCTCATATGCGAGTTTCTTGATACCCCACTCCTCGAGTTTCACCACTTCGCCACCTTCTTTGGCAATGATCTCTTGGAACTTTGTGATCATAGCGTTTCTAGCCTCTTCTTCTAGTGACGGCCTGAGAACGAAAATCGATTCGTAATAATTCATTTTAACCTCCCTTTGGACATTAGTCTCGGTTTCCCCGAGCAGAAAGGAAACTGCCATACAGCAGCCTCTATCTTTGAAGTAAAATTATATCACAAGAACACAATTTGCACAATACCTAAACGAAATCTATCCCATTCATACTAAATCTCAAGTAATTTTAAGAGTGGTATAAAGCGTTAAAAAAGGGCAGAAGTGCTTTAGCAGAATTTTTCTAATACCGCAAAAAAACTATAATTGAAGTAATGTGTAAAAAATTTTTGCGCTGAACTCCCATAAATACTTTGCAACAAAGGAATGTTCCACCGCTCCCACAACATTTTGCATCATATCCACCTTACCAAACGTTTTCACCATAAATACAAATAGCATTGATAATAGCACCCCTTCTACTATTCCAAGCACCAAGCCCAAAGCGCCATCCATAGAACCAATTAACGGCAATTTTCGAATCAAACTGGCAATCAAAATAATGATATTAATAATAAGAAGTGCCAACAAAAAAATCGCAATAAAACTAACCGCATTAATAACAAGCGTTGATATTTGCGCCGTAAGCGCGTCAACTGCCGCGTCTACTTGTGTACCAATCATATTTTCTGGAAGCTGCTTTAAACCATCTAGCGCGGATAAATCACCATTTAAGGAAGAAGCAAGTTCAGGTGATTTCTCACCGAGTAATTTCTCAAAGTCTATCCCTTGCCCGCCACCTTGTGAAAATGAACCTACCACAAAAGAACGAACGCCATCCGCTATATTCTCAATTGTTTTTTCAGCTTTTTTAAAAATAAACGCCGCCAACTGGAGATAAAAAAACTTTGCCACAAAAAAAGAAATGATCACAGAAAGTGTTTTCAAAAGAGAGACCAAAAACCCCCTAAAAAAACCTCTCAGCGCCAAGAGCGCAATCACAACAATAATGATAATATCAATATAATTCATACTTCCTCCTACCTATCGCCTAAAAAAATCCAAGCGATTTGAATAAACCAACACAAAAGCCTTGTCTGAAATTTTTACAATATCAAGAGGCGCGTCTTCAAAGACCGTTTTAGGTTTTATAACCCCGGATTCATCAACCATATAACTCGTATCTTGATCCAGCAATTTCAACAAATAACCATCATCTATCGCAATTGCTTTCTTTACAGGTTTCTCTAAATCAAATAATTTTTCATCACCACACCACAGCGCTAAATATCCTTCGTGCTTACCACATAGCAAATTATCATCAAAATTATAACTGTAAACCACGCTGTTTTGATCGACGATACCTGTACCGCTTCCACTATTTTTTAAAGAAAACGCCTCAACATCCTCCAATGCAGAATCAGATTCACTAAGCCAATATCCCTCTTGTTCCTCTAAAAAATAATCAAACACAAGCACACCGTCATCTTTTAACACTCTGATACTATCCGCATCGAGGCTAACCCCAAAAACCAACCCTTCCAACATGATTTTCCCCGCTGTAATCTCACCTGTTACAGAGAGTAGATTGATATAGCAATTCACATCACTATCCAAACTGATAACCGCAATTTTTTTATGTGTATCGGAATAACCAAAATCAATCAAATCGCCTACATTTAGCTCTATAAAATAAACTTTTTGGTTTGATTTTGAATAGATATATATTCCTTCAGCTGTTTGAATCCCATAAGAACCATTGAAAGATTTAATTTTATACACTTTCCCGTGCTTTCCAGAGTGATATATCATCTCACCATCATAGGAAAGAATATACAATTCTCCTGTATTTCGGTCGCATACCGCAAAATCTTCTTCTGACATCGCTAAAAACGCCCCTGCTGAAAAAAGTGGTTTTTTCCATTTCACTTCACCTATTTCATTGAATGTCAACATCTCTTTTTTTCCAACCACTACGACATTCCCATTCGCAGAATCTACATAGGCTGGTGTTTTATTATCTGTATTTTCTCCAAAATAGTAAGTGCCTATCTTTTGATATTCATCACTCCGAAGCGCCATAACGAGCTCAATCAAAAGAACAATCGCTACAGAAAGAAAAAAATAAAACTTCTTCATTTCATTCTCCTCGCACTTTTTGAATCAATAACGCCGTCTTTTCTGGACACACTTCTATCACCCCTCACTATTTGCATCTCCTCAGAAAATTTTGAAGTAGTACGCTGCGTTGATTTCTCTGCAAAGTACATATAGTAATAGGCTTTTATTCCACCATTATAAAGTTTTCTATTTTTATTCGCTTTCTTCCCGTAATTATCTTGAAATTCTGGGTGCGCAGTATAAAAAAATTTATAGAATCCATCATACTTCGACATAACGCTACCTAATATAGTGTTTAGTTTCGCCGCCGTTTTAATATCCTCCAGCCGTTCTCCGTAAGGCAAATTCGAAATAATCGTTCCTTTTTTCTGCGCCGTACTAAACTCTTTAATATCACGAGTCTGAAAATGAATATACTCTAAAACCCCTGCTTTTTCAGCATTAATTCTCGCTTGTTTAATCGCACGCGGGTCAATATCATAGCCTTCGATGCGCACAAAGTCCACGTCCTGTTTTGAGAAAGATTTCATAGACCGTCTGATATCATCCTGATTTTTTTCGCTTTTAGAAAATTCAATCGACCCTTCAGTTTGAGAAGAAGTCCTTTCACCATATTCTAGATCGCCCTTTTCGTGCTTATTTCCTTTATTAATCGTGTGATTTTTTCGTATGATGTTTCGCGCTTTATGTATCGCTTTCATATCCATAAACTCCCATGAATACATTGGAAAATCACGCCATGCATTTGGTGCAATACCCAGAGCAATCCACGCCGCTTCAATTAAAATAGTACCACTACCACAGAAAGGGTCAATCAATCTAGTATCCGTTCTCCACTTAGAAAGAAGAACAAGCGCTGCCGCCAGAGTTTCTCTAAGTGGCGCAGCGTTTCCATATTCTCGATAACCACGCCTATTTAACCCTGCACCTGAAGTATTGAGGAGCACCATCGCCCTATTTTTGATAATGTGAACAATAATATTCATGGAACAGCCGCTTTCGGGAAAAATTTCCATCTTGTAGATATGCCTTAAACGATCAACAATAGCTCGTTTCACGGTCTTTTGGCTCACCGACTTTGACAAGAGTCCCTGCGGTGTCTTGATCAAGTTGACATTGACAGGAAACGCAGCGTTTTTCGTTATATAATCTTCAAATTTCGTATTTTTAACGCCTTCGTATAACGAATCGGAATTGTACACATCAAATTCATTTAACACAATATATACACGCTCAGCAGTTCGAAGCATCATATTTGCCCTAGCAAGCCCTGCTGAATCCGCATCGAAAAATACCCTGCCATCCTCCATTTTTACATTTTGGAAACCAAGGTCTTTCAATTCATTTGCAAGAACAGATTCAATGCCAAATAGCGAAGTGGCAACTGCCCTGTATATGTCGTTTGAATGATTCATGTCAACATTATAACAGAACAAGCCACATAAGCGCTACTTTTTAACGTTTATTTCATCAATTACTTTTTACAAGCTCCAACCTTCCCAACGCCCTTTTTTGAACAATTTTATCAATAACACTCTTTTTCCCCTCTACAACAACATACATCAGCAAATCATTTTGTTCCATCTGCTGGTCATAAAATTGTTTCAAGACGACATCACCTAATTTTTGCAGTTCTCCTTTATCTCCAACAAAATAAACCTGCACGCTACTGTCAATCTCGCTCGTAAAACAAATTGCCGTATCGGGGGTCAAGCGAATCGCCGTTTTCGATTCTCCTTTTTGAAGATCCTCCTCAACCACTTCTTCAAAATAGCTTTCCATCGCAACAGTACCTTTGCTCAGAGAGACCACCGCCACTTTCCCGATTAATTTATCTGGATTCTTAAGGGCGCCCTTTGGAAGAGAGTCCAGTGATTTCAAAATTCCCACATCTTCCTTTTCAATTACTTGCCCTTCCTTCACATCACGCATCACACAGACAACATCAACACCTTTTTGGCCGCTTTCTACCAGCTGAAATACTGTTAATCCGACGCTCATCACAATCAAAAACACAATTATCAATTTTTGTTTCATCTCTCTTTCTTCCTTTTAAAATTTTTTCTCCCTTATACAGGTCTCCAATCAAAAATTTTTCTTTCTTATACAGGTCTCCAATATACTAATCTCAAATAAAAGCTACACTTCTATTCTGCAGGGAGCGAAGCTCTTGGTGAGAAATTACTTTTAGAAATTCTATACAATGAATTATTTTTATTTGAAAATAGTATCACAACGTTCAATAAACCGAAGTAGAAAGCACCTCAAAATCATAATTTCCTTCTACATGAAGTGTTACCTCATTTTGAGAAAAAACCTGCGGAAGTTCAAACTCAAATCCAATACAAATCCCATCACCTCGCTGATATACCCATATGTTTTTAGGCTGAATAACCCCCTGATCATCCACCAAATAACGCTTTACTTTATCCTCATTCAGCACCACTTTCTTTTCACTAAACGCCTGTGAATCCAAAGCCAACGCCGATGAAAATGCTGCACTATCGAGCATCGCGATTGCTCTCTGTCTAATATGCGAAAAATACACTATTTCATACGCCGCTTTTGCAAGCGGAATCAGCATGTACAGAAGGACAGCAAATACCACCAGCATGATTGCGATGGAAGACCCCCGACGGCGTTGTTTAGGCATAAAAAATTTTAACCACCCAACCACGCTCCGTTTGCCCCCCCGCGATTTCCAAACACAATTCAAAGCTTTATACATAATCACTCCACAATACGTCTTGCCATAAAATGTCGTTCAAAAGAAAACACTAAATTTCTTTCCTCGCGGTTTTGCAAATTCAAAATCGCGTTATAAATATAACGGCATGTAACATTAAGTTTCATCACATTCCTCCGTGCAACACTATTAATGGTATTCACTTCAATTTCAATGTCTTCCAATCCCATATTCTTTAACTTTTCTTCCAACGCATCAATATCCGAAGAACTAAGTCCATTTTGCGCCTCTGCTCTAAGTAGATAATCTCTACACAGTTCATCAAAACGTGCTTTGCTAAACATCGGCGAAATATGCTCAACAAAAACAGCAGAAAACATTACCAATACAGCTAATCCAAACACTAAAACCACAAAATTATCAATACCCATTATTCAATAAATATATTTTCACTGACCACATTATTCCACCAGTCATTCATCGCAGCGAGAATCGTTTCAGCAAACCCTCTAATTCCTGGAATCAAAACAAATCCAGCAACAATAAGTCCTATTGCAACGCCAACCAATGAACTTATACCAAATTCCCCTCTTTCTCCACGAAGTTTTACACTGAGGTACATCATGCAGTGCTTCGCTTTTACATACAACATACTTCCTCCTTTTATAAAATTTATACTCTCTTTGACTTTCTAAAAATAATTTCTCACCTTGGGCTTCGCACGCTACTCTCCCTACAAAAACAATTCGAAATTCTTTTAGAAATTCATTTAAAATAAGTTTTCTAACCATCTAATACCCCACAAAAATCATCTGTAGAGAACGCGTCATCTGATGAATAACAGGCAGCAAAATGGCTAAAAACGCTGCTGAACAAAACAAAAACGCTGCCTTAAAATACCTCCTTTTCACCTTTTTTACCCGTTTTCTAATATCAATCAGATATTTTTGGAACAATAGCTCATCCAACTGCCTCATCGCAATTGTCGTAAACCCCGTCGCAATACTATTTTCAATCATATTGATAAACAGCATACTCTCTTCCCCACGCATCCTTTCTTTCAACAGTGCCACCCCCGTTTCCACTTCATTGGAATGAGTAATCGCAATGGACATTTCATAAAGCAATGCTCTTAGTTTTTTATGCTCTGTAATCAAATACAGTCTGCGAAGTGTCTCAAACGGTGTGATGCCAATCCCTTGCTGCATGTACATATACTTATACAAACGATAGTATTCAATGCTTCCTGCTGATATGGTTTTCTTTTTTATCTTTTTCGGCTCTCTAAAAACATAGCGTAAAACCCGTTTGCGTTCTCTAATACGTGAAAACACAAGGTATAAAATAAGCACATTTAAGATACATATAATCAGCGAAATTTTATTTTGTATCATATACACCCCCTTTTAATTTCCTTTCATAATATTCTCAAATTAAAATATATGTATTAATTTATTCAAGAGGGCAGAAGGGATTTAGAGGATTCGAAATGCACTGGGTCATGGTGCTAATGAAGAATTCTACTAAAGCACTTCTGCCCTCTTTTTCATATTTTATACTTCATTAAATTAAAATATATGTATTAATTTAAAACGCTGAAATCTTAGTGCTTACAAGAACCCAAACACCACTTAAGGCAATACATCCGAGGACAATAGCAATCTGTGGTCTCGCCATGTAATAACTCATAATTCCTGCATCATGAGCCACAATATTCAGTGCTGTAAACGCTGCCAACCCTAGCCCAATATAGGTCATAATCTTGTCATTTTGAAGTTCCACGCGCCCTTTATGAATCTCAATTTGAGCCGATATATACTCGCTCTCCAATTCACGCACCAACTCCTTGGACTCTCCCCAACTATCCAGCACATTCTGCAAATTAATAAATACATACCGCAGATAGGAATTTTTTATGTTTTGCATCTTTTCAAACGCCAATGCAGGATCACAACTAATGGTAAGTGCAACAGAAAATTCAGTAAGTATCCTTTTTATTCCCTTGTTCGGAACTATTTTTCTAGTATTTTCAAGCGCTTGAATAATATCATTATCCACCATAAGCCGCGCGTTTAAACACCCTAAAAATCCAACAATCCCCTGTTCTATTTTTCGTTCCTCTCTGATAGCAATAATTTTTCGAACGACAAATGGTAACCCAATGAATAACAGAATATACGACATCTTATAAAGTTTCATCTGAACAATTAACAACACTGCAAAAATGTAATATATCGCCAATAGGACTACTTCTCTACTAACATGAATTTCACGCCACCACGCCGCTCTTCTCCACCCCTGTTTTTTACAGTCACGGGATTTATTACGCCACAAACTATTATTTATCCACAATATCCCATCATTTACTTCACAGATAATCATCCACACAATAACAGCGTTTAATACAATTACTCCAGTCACTTTATATCTCCTTTTTTGGGGAAACACACTTCTTCTAATTTAAAATTTTTCAAATAGAAAATAATGTCTATCGTTTTAAGAATCATCTCTCTAATTTTTTCTTCACTAAGCCGATTGTCGTCAACGCACAGCATCAACAATCGATCAACCGCGTCCTTTGCAGACTGTGCATGAATTGTAGCAAGCGTTCTATGATCCGAAAAACCTGCTTTTACAAGCGGCCACGCCTCCCTACCTGTAATTTCACCAATGCAATAAGTGTCTAAACTCATGGTAAGCCCTTCTTCAATTAGTGAATTCAAATCGTGTTCATCCGCGCCATTTACCCTTTTGGAAATTCTCTGCACAATGCAGTTCTTGCGGTCTGGAAAAATTTCAGCATCCTTTTCACATATTAAGATTCTCTCAAATTCACTCGCCTGCTCAATAATAGCTCTAAGTAACGTCGTTTTGCCTGCCGCGCCTTTTCCACAGATTAAAATATTTTTCTTTTGTTCACAAGACTCTTCAATCAAGCGTTTCGTAGCTGTATCAAACATTCCACGCGCTTCTAAATCATCTAAACTCAACGTATTTGCACTGTGTTTTCGAATGGTTAAAGACGCGCCAGTTGAATTTCTAGGGGCAATACAGGCATTGATTCTGAGTTTATAATTCTTATCCGCAACCCGACAGTGTGGCTCCGCTTCATTGATAACACCGCCGTTCCGAATAACGATATACCTCAAAAAGCGCTTCAAATGTTTTTCATTTTCAAACTCCGACGGCACAAACTCGTATCGCCCATTACGCCGAATCATAACGCTGTCATAATTAAGCATATCAATATCGGTAATACTTGGATCCTCAATATATTTTTGAAGCCAGCCGTAGCCATAAATATTATCAATAATAAGAGCCGTTGTCGCGACTTTATTCTTCACGTCCGCCTTTTCGCTGATTCTGCGTTCGATTTCCCGCATCAAAACACTCTTGTGAATTTCACCGGTTTCAACCCCAGCAATAAGCGCCGAAAGGTCATTAGCAAGTTCATCCTGTAATTCATAAATATAATCCTTTCGATCATATTCTTGGGCTATCCCTCCGTATTTTTGCGTAAAACTAGAAACAATCATACCATTACCTTCTTTAAACAACCCATAATTCTATGTTGAAAAAGTCCCTTGTAAGACCCTCTAAACAACGATTTTAGCAAATAATCACTCTGCTTAACCGTGCGCCGATAAACCGCAATGTGATTGGCTGAAATATCTTGTTTCGCAATAAGTAATTCATAGACTTGATGATAAAATCGAATAACACTTGTCTTTTTTTCCAGAAGGATAATGTTCATATCTGCTCTATGTGTTGCAATCATTGCTAATTCATCGTATAAAAAATCGGATAATTTAATCAAAACCACATCAAAGCGCCCTAGAAGAGCAAATAGCAGATTTTGAACAAGACTGCTGTCGTAGTGTTCATAATTGTAAATGTTGTAATTTCCAAGTAAAACATAACCGTTTTTAGAATATTTCCGAGTGGTTTTATTTAAAATTTCATCAACGGATTCTTTTCTTGCAAACATATCAATCGCGATGTTAAATCCTGTGTTATCACGCCCTGTCAAATAGCTTTTTTGCATGGTTGATATTTTTCGATAGCCAAAAATATCATCAAAAGAAGGTTGAAGCAAATCCCCATCAATCAGCAAAAATCGCTTTTTCTTTGCAATTTTTTGTAGTTTGCCCACTACATCTCGAAATCCTTGCTCCGATCCACGATAAGTAATCAGTTTTCCTGAATACCCATTCGGCATCGTTTTTTCTGTCTTACCCTTCAAAGAATTCTTTGAAATTCCATAGGTAGATTCTAAATACTGTGCTTCTTCTTCGGTAAAACTGGAAAAACGACACAAATACTCTTCTTTTTTCACCGCACGTTCAACGCGATTAATTTCATCAATAAAAGAGTGTAATTCAACAGCGGTTTTAAACTTCCGACACGAAAATCGAATACCATATACAGCCAAGACCGTATAACCCATGGATAAAAGCCACGCTTCTTCCTCCGCACTCGTTTGTTTTAATAGAATCACCACCGTGCTCTCCAAATTTTTCAAATCCATAATATGATCAATGGCGTCGACGTTCTTTAAATCAAATTCCTCTTTTCTTGCGCTTCCATATACTACCATATTTAACTCTCCTTGTGTATAATTTATCATAATTACCATTTAATGTCAAGGATAAATGTATATTTTTTCCAATTTCCATTTTCGGCGCATAAAAAGCAAGTACAACCTCTAGTCAGCCATACTTGCTCTTACTCATTCTTAAAAATTTATTGAAGGATTATTCGACTTATACTAATCTCAAATAAATTTAAGAGTGGTATAAAATGTTAAAAAAAGGGCAGAAGGGTTTTAGCAGAATTCTTCATTGGCACCATGACCCAGTG
>PDWI01003929.1_pt1 | contig 20677 bp, 20 predicted proteins | sample 1430891 | NCBI WGS metagenome assembly PDWI01 (sample SAMN01162508, study PRJNA174530) | Oral metagenome, whole genome shotgun sequencing project. | biome: Marine environment; feature: Marine mammal; material: Swab sample of the gingival sulcus; isolation source: swab sample of gingival sulcus... | reverse complement strand
TGGAAGCTCCGTTCCCATAGTCAAGCCGGGACAGCCGGTTTGCATCGTCATAGGTGAAAGTGATCTCTGCGGCCAGACAGGTTTGGCCAAAGCAGAGGATCAGCAACAGGCACAGCGCATAATATCTGTTCATTGTTTTTCTCCGGTATTATTGCCGCGTTGTCAAATCAAAAGCAATCAAAGAACCTGCGGGACATCCTGAAATTGAGTGCAAGTCATACGCATTGAAAAATAACCATGCCTTACGATGCTTTTTCCACCAGGGAGAGAAAGCGGGCCGCCGCCACGGAAGGAGCGATCCGGCGTTTGGTTTCCGGTGTGGTTTCCAGTATGCCGCCCGTTTCAAAAGCGCTGTTTTCCCAGGCATCCAGAAGGGTTTCCTCAAATACCCTGCGCAATTCCCGGAAGGATTCCTCCACTTCCGGATATTCATTATCCGCGCGCATGGGCAGGGTTACGACCTCCTGGCGCCATTCGGTTTTATGGGAAGGGGTGCAGATATCATACACCTGGGTGGGCGTCTCTTTTCCGCGTTCCTTCGTACCTGGCCAGACAAAATGCTGACCGGCATCCGGGGGTTTGGGAATGGTGCTGGTAATCTGCACCATGGGAAGGGCCAGCGCGACTTCATGTGGTTCCAGATCAATGCGGTAATACAGTTTGGGCCGCAGATTGCCGGCCTTTTTGCGGATATTCCATTCGATGCGCATAGGGGATCCTTTCCGGAAAAATCGACTCATCAACGGCGGATCCGTCACTGGATTCCGCCGATGGATGCCATCATTGTACAAGAACGGTTTCGCCGAAAGGTGGACGAACATCCTCATCGCCCACACAGGCCCATAAAACAGGATAAGGCGGTTCTTCCGAAGGAAACCGGGTGCAGGCAAGATCCGTCAGATAGATCAGACAAAGCGGGGTGATACCCCGGGCGTCCACCCATTCAAAGGCCGGGCGGAAATCCGTTCCGCCGCCGCCCGGAGGCGCGAGAGACAGGGGCAGATCCTGGCGGTGGACGGTTTCGGTCCGGGCTACCCGAGAGTCGCAATACAGCAGATGTACGGACTGGATGCAGTCTTGCAGGATGGCGGACAGTTCGGCGGCGAACTGTTCCAGTTCACCGGCGGACACGCTGCCCGAGGTATCCACCGCCACTACTGCCTCCGGCAGATCATCGCTCCTCATGCCCGGAAGGTACAGGCCACGGTGGACATGCCGCCGGTTGGGAGGAGACCAGGAATAATCGGACCGGGCCGCCATCTGGATGAACCGGTGGAGCAGGCGCCGCCAGTCCAGCCGGGGATGAACCATTCCGTCCACCAGGCGCACCAACGACGCCGGCAGATCGCCCATGGACCGGGCTGCAGACGCCGCCTGCGCCAGCTGGAGCCGCCATTCGCTTTCATCCGCCATGTCCTCGCCGGATGCGGCTGATCCCGATGCCGGCGGCGGCGCATCCCGCACTTCGCCGGTTCCGCCCGGGTCTCCGTAGGTCTCTTCGAAAGAGCAGGCGTCCCCGTCATCGGCCGCCGCAGCTTCTCCGGCGGAGTCCCGGTCGTCCTTTTCCAGATTTGTGTCATCCCCGGCCCGGCGGTTCCGGTGGCCGACCCCGGCGTCTTCGGGCATTTCCGCGTCTTCCCCCTCGCCCGGCACCTGGGTTGCCGCCTTTTGGTTCTGATCTTTGGCGGATGTTTTGTCCCGGTCCCGTTCCAGTCTGGCATAGATTTCGTCGGCGGTCCGGCCCCGCAGTTTTGGGTCATCCAGAAATCCGTCGGGCAGGACGAGACCGGCTTCCAGCAGGATCCAGTTGATGGCGTAATCGCAGGCCATATTCCAGAGTTTGTGCTCCCGCCCGTTGCGGCGCAGGTGATGCCGGCAGGCCGGATGCATCACCACATGGGCCATGAGTCCCATAAGCTTGGCCGGCGGCAGCATCCGCACATAAAAAGGATTATAGGCCAGGGTTTTTCCATCGGACCAGGCCGTATCGCAGTTACGGTCTTCCCGCAGGTGCATCCGGAGGGCAAGATGCCCGAAAAACGGATGTTCCAGAACCAGCCCGGCCCGGGCCGCCACGACTTTGTTCCGGGCATCCGTGCCGGCCGGTGCTTTGTTCCCGTCCATGATTACAGCAGCACATCCGCGTGGGCGGCGGCCCATTCGCCAAATGCGGGGGTATGGACGATGCCGCTGTTGACCCGGGCCGCGTCCCTCACCAGCAGAACGCTGAACTCCGGCGGCAGGCGTCCGGCGTAGGTCATGATCTGTGTCAGATTCTCCTTTGTCGTGCGTTTGGAAAGCAGTTCGCAGATGGCGTACAGGGTCGCCGGATCTCCGGGAACGGGGGCGGTCTCCGGCCGGGCCAGGAGTTTATCCGGATCGGGAAGATCCTGACAGATCCGCAGATAGCCGCAAAATTCCGCACCGGCGCCCTCGCCCACGGTACCGGCGATCACTTCCGCGTGGGGCGGCACGGCCCGCGCACCGTTGCGGCGGCTGCTCATGATCTGGGATACGAATTCCCATGAACGCGGCGTGGGAAAGGCTTTATCGTCTTTCCGGGGGTCAAAGGCATGCAGAAGGCCGGGGCGGAAGCGGATGAAGGCGATCACCTCCGGCGCCAGCCCGGCGGATTGGGCCCAGATGATCCAGTCATCGGGGTCAACATCAAAATTCAGATGGACGAAGCGGTTGGCCAACGCCGATGGCATGCGATGGGTTACGGCCCGGTCCGTTTCGCGGTTGCCGGCGGCCACGATCCGCCAGCCCTCGGGAAGCTCATATTCGCCCAGGCGGCGGTCCAGCACCAGCTGATAGCAGGCCGCCTGCACCAGCGGCGGCGCTGCATTCAGTTCGTCGAGAAACAGAAGCCCTTCACCGTCTTGAGGCAGAAAGTCTGGCGGGCGCCAGGAGGTCAGGCCGTTCCCGTCAATATGAGGCAGGCCCCGCAGATCCACCGGATCAAGGAGAACGGCCCGGATATCAACCAGATCCAGTCCCAGCCGGGCCGCCGTCTGCGCCACCACCTGGCTCTTGCCCACGCCGGGAGGCCCCCAGATGAAAACCGGGCGCCGGATGGCGATAAGAGATTTCAAATTATCAATAATGATAGATGGTTTCATATTATCCGTCTGTTGCAGAACAAAAAAAAACCCGGTCCGAAAGGCGCCAAGGGGGAGTAAGGAAACGCCCTTCTGAGCCGGACCGGGTGGGGAGTCAGTGTATTCTGGCGCCGTTTAAACGGCTGCAGATTTGGCCCAGCTTATGATTTCGCTGTCGGCGTCATCCGGGTCGCCATCAACTTTAAGGCCTTCGGTGGCTTTTTTTCCGCCGAGCTCCTCCATCTTGTCTTCCAGCATATCCACGGAGCCGCAGAAATGCGTATAGGAGCTATCGCCGGGAGCAAAGACGGCGTAAGGCTTGCCGTTCAGCTTGACAGAGTCCATGTCTTCATAAAAATCGACAAAATCATCTTGCAGTTCAATGGAGTCATCCCCGTATGCCGGGCATCCCAGAACGACCAGATCGCAATCGCCGGCCATATCCGCCGGGGCGCAGTCCGTGACGTTTTTCACTTCCACGTCCATGCCGGCTTCTTCCAGCCCCTTTGCGACAGTCTGGGCCATGGTTTCGGTATTGCCTGTGGTGCTGCCGAAGATGACGAGTGCCTTGCTCATTTTTTTCTCCTTGCATGGATACGGCGCCGTTTGCTCTATCAGGGAAAGGCCGGGAATGTAAATTCCGTCATCTCTGAACAGTGAGGCGTCGCAGATTAGAAATACACAATAAAATTTGGTGCTCCAAACTTTATTTTCGACTACAAACAAATCCCCGCTCGTGTCAATATTTTTTTTTGACCACCCGAACCGCAGACGGATTCACCACCACTGATTTGCGGCGCCGCCGGAGATGGGAAAGGGGAGCGCGGCGCCGGCAATCAGAGATTTTTCACCAGCATGGTGGAAGGATCCAGCACGACCGCCGTGGTCTTTTCCGGGCCGCCCTTACGGGCCCGCACATGGATATCTTTTCCGTTGGGCCGGAGTTCAATGGCAACGTCGAAAAGATCCGTCACGCCCTGCATCTGGACTGGCATGCCGTCTTCCCCTGGTTCTTCATGGCGATGGGTGCGCACGGTGAACCATACGGCCAGCCGATGGGTTTCCGCCAGCTGTTTCACTTCTTCCAGGGCGGATCTGCCGGCATCCGTGAAATTAAGGCCGTCCACCAGCAGCAACTGGGGATAGAAAATGCCCTGCTCCGTCAGATCGGTGATCCGTTCTTCCAGTCGGGCCGCAGAAAAAACGTCGGCCTTGAAGGTCATCAGAAAGCGTTTGGGCAGAATATCATCCCAATAAGGATCCAGCTGGCCCGCCCCGGCCTGGCCCGCCATATTGCGGAAAACCTCCTCGTACCAGAGGCAGACCTTTTCCACGGGAACCCCCATGGTCACATGGAGAACATTTCGTTCCCGCATCATTTTGTCCAGGGCAAGCTGCACCAGAAACGCGGTTTTTCCCACCCCGGCGCGGGCCATGAGCGCGCCGAAGGCACCAGGCGCCAGGATATCTTCTTCTTCGTACCCCATGAGACGCAAGGGGTTGCGGCGGAGCATATCTTTTTTCAGCATGTAAAATTTCCTTTCCGGCAAATCAGTCACACGCGCCGGCGGCGCGGCGTCTTCCCGTACATTATGCGGCATTCTTTTTTTCATCCGCCGCCTTTTTGATGATCTCCTCGGCAATGGACTGGGGCACTTGCTTGTACGCGGCGAATTCCATGGTGAACTGGGCCTTTCCCTGGGTGCCGGAACGCAGGACGGTGGAAAACCCGAACATCTCGGCAAGGGGCGTCTGGGCTTCGATAACACACATGCGGCCTTCGTCCTGCGTCCCCACAATGATGCTGCGGCGCTGATTCAGCAGTCCCATGACCGCCCCCTGAAATTCGGACGGTGATTCCACCACCACCTTCATGATGGGTTCGTGAATCACAGAGCCGGCCTTGGCGTATCCTTCCAGAAACGCTCCCCTGGCGGCGGCCTGAAAGGCCATTTCCGAGGAATCCACGGAATGGGAGGCCCCGTCATTGATACAGACGCGAACGCCCGTGACCGGAAATTCCATCTTGGGCCCCTTGTTCATGCAGGCACGGAACCCTTTCTCACAGGACGGGATATACTGGGTGGGGATGGCGCCGCCGGTAATGGCATTGACGAATTCGAATTCCTCGTCAATGGGTTCGATATAGCCCGCGATACGGCCGTACTGACCGGATCCGCCGGTCTGTTTCTTATGGATATAATCGAACTCGGCCCGCCGGGTAATGGTTTCGCGATAGGCAACGCGCGGGGCGCCCACTTCCACTTCGGCCTTGTATTCGCGCTTCATGCGTTCCACGTAGACATCCAGATGCAGCTCTCCCATGCCGGATATAATGGTTTCGTTCGTTTCTTCATCCACATGGGTCCGAAAGGTGGGGTCTTCCTTGGAAAACCGGTTCAGGGCCTTGGACATATTGTTCTGGGCCTTATTGTCCCTGGGCGTGATGGCCAGGGAAATGACGGGGCGGGGCACGAACATGGAGGTCATGGTCAAGGACGTTCCCGGGGCGGCGAAGGTGTCGCCCGAGGCGCAGTCCACGCCGAACAGGGCCCCGATGAACCCGGCGGGGATTTCGTCGATATCCTCCATCTGATCGGCATGCATGCGTACCAGCCGGCCGATCTTGATTTTTTTCCCGCTGCGGGCGTTGATCACCGTATCCCCTTTTTTCAGACACCCCTGATATACACGAATATAGGTAAGCTGGCCGTACTGTCCATCTTCCAGCTTGAAGGCAAGGGCGACGGTGGGGGCATCCTGGCTGCTGCTCAAGGTCACGGGCATTTCTTCATTGTCCATGTCCAGGGCTTCGTTGATCACGTCATTCGGACAGGGCAGCAGGCGGTTGACCGCGTCCAGCAATACCTGCACCCCTTTGTTTTTATAGGCGGAACCCATGAATACCGGGGTCATCTCCCGGGTCAGGGTGCCGGAACGCACCGCGTCAATGATCAGATCCTCGGGGATTTCGCCCTCTTCCAGGACCGCCTCCGCCAGTTCGTCGGAAAACATGGACGCTTCGTCCAGCATGGCGTCCCTCATGCGTTCGGCTTCATCCCGCAGGGAGGCCGGGATCTCTTCGGCGCGGATGATTTCTCCATTGCCGCCGTCAAAATATATGGCCTTCATGGTAATCAGGTCCACCACGCCTTCGAAATCGGCTTCCAGTCCGATGGGAATCTGCATGAGAACGGCGTTATGGCCCAGTTTTTCCTTGAGCTGTTCCGCCACGCGCATGGGATTGGCGCCGCTGCGGTCGCATTTGTTTACAAAGGCGATGCAGGGGACATTATAACGGCGCATCTGCTGGTCCACAGTAATGGACTGGGACTGCACCCCGCCAACAGAGCACAGAACCAGGATGGCGCCGTCAAGCACCCGCAGGGAACGCTCCACCTCAATGGTGAAATCCACATGGCCGGGGGTGTCGATGATATTGATTTTATGTCCCTTCCATTCGCAGAACGTGGCGGCGGAAGCGATGGTGATGCCCCGTTCCTTTTCCAGCTCCATGGAGTCCATGGTGGCCCCCACGCCGTCTTTTCCCTTGACGTCATGGATGGTGTGAATGCGCTGGGTATAGAAAAGAATGCGTTCCGTCAGTGTGGTCTTGCCGGAGTCGATATGGGCGCTGATGCCGATATTCCGGACTTTTTGTACATCGTATTTCATAAGTTTTGCTTTCCTGTGGTCTCGAACCAGTAATCTCGAAATGGTCTCGAACCAGTAATCTCGAAATGAATCCGCGGGGCCGTCCTTGCCCGCAGCGGACGATTTAACCGGATTCCAATAAATTGCCGGCGGCAAAAGGCGGGGGAGGCGGTTGCGCCGTCTTGCCGGAACCCCGGCGTTCCCGAAGAAGGACATAGACAGCGCCAGCCCCGCCGTCGCACAGGCGCGCGCTGGCAAAGGCGAGTACCTGTCCGCGCCACCGGCGGGACATGAGCCGCTGGCGCACGTATTGCTTCAGCACCGGTTCACGGGGTGAGGAAAGTCCCCGTCCGTGAACCAGCAGGACCGTACGAAATCCCCGTTCCACGGCATGGCATAAAAACGCGTCCAGGGCCGGGGCCGCCTCCCGCCGGGTCATTCCGTGGAGATCAAGATGGTTCTGCACGGAGAAGTCCCCCCGGTGCAGGCGGTCGATCACGGCTGCCGGCGCTTCCGGATGTCGTCCTTCCATGTATTCCGGAGTATGGCGGACAATAAAGCCGCTGCCGGTTTCCACCAGGGCCGTCAGGCGGCGGAGTGTTTCCCGGTCTTCCGCCGGATCAAGGGCCTGGGGATGCTTCCCGTCGGCGTCCGTCATGGAACCGGGGCGGGAGGACGGTTCTTTCGGGGGGATCCGGTCCCGGACAAGGGGCGTCACATCCGCCATTTCCGCCTGGAACAGCCGGTATTCATCCGCCGGGTCCGGAGAGACCGGTGTTGCGAGGCGGTCCCCCGAACCCGGAACTCCGGGCGTATTTCCTTTTTCCGCCGCGCCATGGGATTTCCGGCCAGAGGCGCGGATGCCCCGGGGCGCGGGTTTGCCGGAATGGACGGGCAGATGCTTTCGGTCTTTTCCGAGGAGATCGGCCAGTCCGGAAAAGGGCCGGGCGAACGGCGATTCGGATGCGTTTCCCATATGCCCTCCATGACCAGGGGCCGCCGGACGGAGATCTCCGGCCGGCTCAGCAAGATTGCATTTTAAAGTGATCCCGCACTCTCCACGGAAAACGAGCGGCAGGATTTTTCTGCTACGAAAAAATGGCGCGGCGGTCCTCGCCGTCCCGGTAGCGGAAATAATCGGACAGGATGCGTCCGTGGTCAAAGGCCAGGGGGGAGGGGAGACGGTCCCGGAAAAAGACCCCGGCTTCGGCCGCGTCATCGGCCGCCTGGGGCGGCCGGCCGGCCCGGGCCAGGAAAACCACGGTCAGGGTATGCTGCCGGGGATCCCGGTCCGGTGCGCTGTAGACATGGAATTGTTCCACAAGCCGGACATCCAGCCCGGTTTCTTCCCTGGCCTCGCGCCGGGCTGCGGTTTCCAGGGATTCGCCGTAATCCACGAATCCGCCGGGAAGGGCCCAGCCCCCGGGCGGATTTTTTCGGCGGATCAGCACAATGCCGGGCTCCTCCACGGTTTCTCCGGTCTTTATTTCTCCGGTCTTTATTTCTCCGGCCCTTATCTCAATGATGAGATCCACTGTGGGGACGGGATTTCGATAGCCGCTCACAGCCCGGGAGCCTCCAAATATCTTTGCCGCAAGTTTTGGTATAATGGAGCCCGGATCATGGTATATTCTCCTCGCCGGGCCCATCCTCCTGGATTTTGAGCACGCCGTTCATGAGTTCATTGACCAGTTCGTTCACGCGGCGGGATGATTCCTGAATCTTCAGAACCTTGGGATAGCTTCCGTCATCCGGCGGAATGGTGAGGGTCAGGAGTTCCGCATAGCCGGATATGGCCTGCAGGGGCTGGTTCAGGTCATGACAGAGTCGCCGGGCCGTCCGCACCATGTCTTCGTAATACATGGTTTTCCGTTCGTTCATTCATACACCGTCTCTTTCTGGCAGCGCCATCAGCGGATTGCGGACAGAATATCCCGGATGCGGTCCTGATCCGCCGGTTCCAGGTACGGGTGCAGGGGCAGGCTGAAAATCCGGCGGGCCATGTCCTCGCTTACAGGGAGATCGCCGGGGGCGTGGCCCAGATCCCCGAAAGCCGGCTGTAAATGCAGGGGGACCGGATAATAGATGGCCGTGGGGATTCCCTCAGCGGACAGGGCCGTGCGCATGCGATCCCGAAGGGACGCGGAATCCGCCGCCAGGGAATACTGGGCCCAGGCGCTTTCCGCTTCCTGGCGGATCACGGGTGTCCGGAGCCCGTCCACATCCTTCAGCCGCTCCGTATAGCCGGCCGCTGCGGTCCGCCGGCGGCGGAGTTCATCGTCAAAAATCTCCAGCTTGCTCAGGAGTACCGCCGCCTGAAAGCTGTCCATGCGTCCGTTGATGCCGATGCGGTCATGGGTATACCGGTGTCCGCCCTGTCCGTGAGAGCGCAGGGAGCGGATGATATCCGCTGTTTTCCCGTCTTTCAGGAATACGGCGCCCCCGTCTCCGTATCCCCCAAGGGGCTTGGCTGGAAAGAACGAGACACAGGCGGTTTCCGCCAGCCCGCCGGCGGGTTTTCCGTTCCAGGCGGCTCCGAAGGACTGGGCCGCATCCTCAATCACCCAGAGCCCGCTGGTGTCCGCCACGGCCTGGATTGCCTCATGATCCGCCGGCTGGCCAAAGAGATCCACGGTGATGATGCCGACGGGCCTTTTTCCTTCTGAACGGCCGGACAGGGTCTGGACGGCATGGGCCAGGGCCGCCGGATCCATGTTGAATGTGTCGGGACGGATATCCACGAATATGGGGACCGCGCCCAGAAGCCGGACCACCCCGGCGGTGGCGATAAAGGTGAAGGAGGGCAGAAAGACCGCGTCGCTGTCCCCGACACCCTTGGCCATGAGCGCCAGGAGGAGGGCGTCCGTTCCCGAGCCGCATGCCACGGCGGCGGCCATGCCGGCACGCGCGGCCAGCGCTGCTTCCAGTTCTTCGATTTCCGGTCCCATTACATAGCAGCCGTGATCCAGCACTGCCTTCAGGCGCTGTTCCACATCCGCCCGGATGCGGGTCTGCTGGGCCGCAAGATCAATGAATTTCATGGATCCCGGTTTCATCAGGACCGGGCCGGATCAAAATGGGTCAAGGCCGGTCTGCCGATGGAAAAAACATTGAATCCCATTTTCCAGAGCCGCTGGTGGTCCAGGATATTGCGTCCGTCAAACAGAAAGGCCGGCCGGGTCATGCCCGAGAGCACCCGCTCAAAATCAAGGGCCGCGTATTCCTGCCACTCTGTGAGCAGGGCTGCGGCGTCACAGCCTTCCATGGCCGCATAGGGATTCGGCTCAAAACGGATTTGGTCCGCGATATCCGCCAGATCCTTTTGGGCGTTTTCCAGGGCCTGGGGATCTGTGATCACCAGCTCGGCCCGTTCTTCCACCAGGCGGCGGGCCACGACAATGCCCGGGCTTTCGCGGGTATCCCCGGTATCGGCCTTGAAGGCGAAGCCCAGAAGACAGATTTTTTTGCCGGCCAGGGTATTGAACATGGCGGTGAGCATGGTGGTGACAAAGCGGTCTTTCTGGTAATTATTGATATCCACCACGCCTTTCCAATAATCCGCCACCTCGTGCAGGCCATAATACTGGCAAAGATAGACCAGGTTCAAGATGTCTTTTTGAAAGCAGGATCCGCCGAACCCCACGCTGGCATTGAGGAATTTCGGGCCCAGCCGGTTGTCCATGCCAACGGCCCGGGCCACTTCGGCCACGTCGGCGTCGGTTTTCTCGCACAGGGCCGAGATGGCATTGATGGATGAAATGCGCTGGGCCAGAAAAGCGTTGGCCACCAGTTTGGAAAGTTCGCTGCTCCAGATATTGGTGGTGAGAATCTTTTCGGCCGGCACCCAGTTGGCGTAGATATCCACCAGGGTCTGGCGGGCCTGGCGGCCGGCGGGCGTTTCATCCGATCCGATGAGTACCCGGTCCGGATCGGTCAGATCGCTGATGGCCGTTCCCTCGGCCAGAAATTCCGGGTTGGACAGCACCTCGAACCGGTCGGCCAGCTCTCCAGCGGTGAGAATCCGTTTCATGGCCTGGGCCGTTTTCACGGGAAGGGTGGATTTTTCCACGATGATTTTGGGGGATTCGGCGCAATCCCGGATCTGGCGGGCCGTTTTTTCCCAGTATTGCAGATCGGCGGCCATTCCCTTTCCCGCCCCATAGGTCTTGGTGGGCGTGTTTACGCTCACGAAAATGATTTCCGCCTCGCGGATTCCGGCTTCCACATCCGCGCTGAAAAACAGGTTGCGCCCCCTGGCCTCGGCCACCACCTCCCACAGGCCGGGCTCGTAAATGGGCGGGATATCGGAATTCCACCGGTTGATGCGGTCTGGATTGATATCCACCACCGTTACTTTGTATTGGGGGCACCGCTGGGCAATGACGGCCATAGTGGGCCCGCCCACATATCCCGCGCCGATGCACAGGATCCGCTTTTCAAAATCTGAATTCACGCTCATTTCAGTATCTCTTTCCAGGTCGTTCCAGTCCTGTCTCACCGCGTCCCGGTACCGGCATCCGGGTCCGCGTCCGGGCGCCCCGCCGGTTTTCCGGTGCTTCCATCGGCCGGGCCGGCGTTTTCGGGGGGGAGAAACTGGAATATGATATCATCGCGGCCGACCATTCCCAGTTCTCCCCGCGCGGTATGGGCAATAAAGACGGGATCATTTTCCAGCCGCCGGATGGCTTCACCAAGGGCCAGATTTTTTTCCATCAGGCGGTCGTTTTTGGTGACGAGCTGCTGTTTCATCCGTTTCATGGCCTTCAGGTCGGCCCAGCCGTTGTCTCCGTACAGGATAAAGGTCGCCATGACGGCCAGAAATCCGAACACCAATATAAGAATCACCTCGGTTTTCGCCATCTGCGTTCTCCGGTATGGATCCCGGCATCATTCCGGTATCCTCTTTGTCTATCGAACACGCTGCGGCTTTTCAAGCGCAATTCCCCCCATTTCGCCGGCGCACGGAAAAAAAGCGGATGAACCGCGGCGCTCTCAGCCTCAGCGCAGGACAACCCGGAATTCCACCGCATCGAATCCGCCGGAGGAATCCATGACCGTGAGGCGATAGCGGCCGGACCGGCGGATTTCCGTGCAAGCGGCTTGTCCGGGCGCGGTTTCCGCCACCAGATCCCCGTTCAGAAGCCAGTAAAGATGATTCCGGCCGCCTGCGGCGGACAGGGGAATCCGCACCACTGGTTCCTGCCCTGGCGGCGGGCGCAGGAGGGTTCCGTCGGGGGGGCCGTCAATGCGCACCCCGGCTGTCCGGCGGCCGCCGCCGCATCCGGGGGGTGGCTCCGGCAGGCGGGACAGGGCGGCCAGGCGCGGCCGCAGCCAGGGCCGCAGGGCCAGGGGCCAGCGGGCGATCCGGCGGATGCGGTAGTCCGCCGCCGGGCATTCATGGGTCGCCAGATATCCGGTGGCGGCGTCCACCGGAACGGAAACCGGGTTGCGGGCCGTTGATTTTCCGTCCGGGGTCCGGTCCGGAAAGGTCGGCGGAATGACGCCGTCCAGAACCCAGGCCTTGCGCCGCACATGGCAGAAGGGCGCCTCCGGGGATTCCGGGGGGATTCCCAGAGGCCAGCAGATTTCCCGGCGGGAAACGGAGGGGGGCATGCCCCGGCTCCCCGGACCGCCCATCCGTTGTTTTTTCCGCAGTCCCGGCGGCAGGGCGTCCATCAGCCGGAAAAACACGGGGGCCGCCGTGACCAGCCCGTACCGTCCAGGGGAGGGCGTGCCGTCGGGCCGCCCGATCCAGACCCCGGCCGTCCAGTCATCGGATACGCCGATGGTCCAGGCATCGCGCATGCCGTAGCTGGTGCCCGTTTTCCAGGCCAGCCGGCGGGAGCGGCGGGGAACCAGCCGTCCGCGGGGCAGGTCGGGCCGCCGTGCTTCCGAAAGAATGCGCCGGACAATCCAGGCCGCGCCCGGTGAAAGCAGACGGCGTTTGAGAACCGGATCCTCCTCCTGAAATCGCGGCCGGGGGGACAGCCCCTCATCCGCCAGGGCCGCGAAGCCGCTCACCAGATCTTCCAGGGAAATGCCGACCCCGCCCAGGATCAGCGGCAGATCCGGGGGCGCTTCATTGGGGTATACCGGCGATAATCCCCCCTGCCGCAGGCGGGCATCAAAAAACCGGGGGCCGATCCGATGGAGAAGGTCCACGGCCGGCAGATTCAAGGAACGTCTCAGGGCCTCGGCTGCACTCACGGGGCCGGTAAAGTGGCGGGTAAAATTGGCGGGCCGGTACGGACCAAAAGCTAGGGGCGTATCCGTCAGCAGGCTTTCGGAATGAATGAGTCCCTCTTCCAGCGCCATGCCGTAGAGAAAGGGCTTGAGGGTGGAGCCGGGAGAACGGATCGCCGGAATCATGTCCACATGCCCGAAACGGTCCTGATCAAGAAATCCGGCGGACCCCACGTATGCCCGGATTTTTCCGGTGCCGTTTTCCATAACCAGGACGGCTCCGGATACGCCGGCCGGCATCCGGGACGTCTCTTCCTGGATGATGCGGCGGCAGAGTTCCTGGATCCGCGTATCAATAAAGGTATGCACCGGACTGTCCGGCCGGGCATGTCCGCGCAGCCGCCGGGACAGGAGGGGCGCGGTCATGGGCCGGGGAGCGAACCGGTTGGGAACGGATTCCAGCATGGCGGATTCCGCCTCTTCCGCCCGCCAGCTGCCGAGACGGACCATGCGGCGCAGCACCTTGTTTCTGGCTTTTTCCGCCCGCCCGGGGTGGCGGTCCGGGCGCAGACGGCTCGGGGCCTGGGGCAGCACGGCCAGAAGAGCTGCTTCGGCGCGGCTCAGGCGGCGGGCGCTTTTGCCCAGATAGGTGAAGGCCGCGGCCTGCACCCCTTCCACCGGCCCGCCAAAGGGCGCGTAGTTCAGGTAAAATTCAAGGATTTCCGTTTTGGTCAGATGGAATTCCAGCTGGAGCGCACGGAAAATCTGCATGCATTTCCCCGCTACCGACCGTGGATGGGGATGCAGCATCCGGGCCACCTGCATGGTCAGGGTGGAACCGCCGGAGATGATCCGACCGGCCCGCAGGCCCTGCCACAGGGCGCGGGTCAGGGCCAGGGGATTTACACCGGGGTGCCGGAAAAAATACCGGTCTTCATAGGTGAGCAGGCAGTCCAGGTAGCGGGGAGAAACCTGATCCCGGGTGATGGGATAGCGCCAGACACCCTTTCGGTCCGGAAAGGCCCGCAGGGGCGAACCGTCATCCGCCGTGACGGTCACGGCAAAATCTGTTTCCGCATCGGGCAGTCCCAGGGGAAAGAGGGCATCGGTGACCAGAAACAGGGTCATGGCATGGAAAAAAAGGGACGCCGAAAACAGGAAAAACAGGCAGGGAAGGCGGATCCGCCGGGCTGAACGCGGCGGGATGGCGGCGGCGGAAACGATCAGATCCGGGACCGTTTCAGGAGCATATGACGGCATTTCCAGAGCAGCATACCGGCCGCAGTCAGTCCCAAAAATCCCAGAACGACCATGACCAGGTGGAAGAAAAATACATAGATCAGCACGCCCACGGAAGCGGCCGCCGTCATGAACCCCAGGCCCATGGCCAGAAACAGGAGGGGCGGGGCCGTGATATTCATGGCGCACCGGCTGGAACAGCGAACCGAAAGATTTACCGGTGCGCAGCCGCGTTTTCCAGGCAACCCCGGACTTCGCCGTCCCCCCGCGTGAGCGGCGAAGCTTCGGAAGACGCGGAATCCGCTTGCCGGTTTACGGCCCGGGATCAGCCGGGCCAGGGCCGGATGATCGGAAATGGCCTGACCAAGGGGATAGGTATCCCCGCCGCGTCTGATGGTCAGGCCGTAGGCCTGGTCCGGCGTGAGGGCGAGGGCGGCGGGGTCCAGGCGGTACACCATGGACGGCCCTTCTTTATGGCGATGGATAAAATATCCCAGGTTGGATCTGGCCGGATTGGCCATTCGGGACAAAATGGCGGAAATCTGTTCCGTCCGGATAAGAACACCGCCCTGATCGGCGATCAGGGCCGCGATGTCCCGGCTGCGGTGGGGTTTGCCGTCGAGAAGGATTTTCGCCACCAGCCGGGAACGGGCCGGGCCCTGGAGATCTGGGGAACAGAAATCAATGGCGGGATCAACGAGTATTTCCGGCGGGGCGGCATCCGCGCCGGAAACAAGGCGGCGCGGTTCAGACGGCATCTTCGTTCACCCGCTCGCGAAGCTTTCCCGAGCATTTGAAAGTGACCACCCGGCGGGGATCAAGCATCATGTCTTCGCCCGTGGCCGGATTGCGGCCCCGGCGCTGTTTTTTTTCCTTTACGCAGAATTTTCCGAATCCGCTGATGAGCACATCGTCGCCTTGTTCCATAGTGCGTTTCATGATCTCCAGCAGATTTTCAACGATATCCGTAGTTTCTTTTTTGGGAAATTGTAGCTGATCCTGAATTTCGTCTATGATCCGGGCTTTTGTCAGGGTCATGATCCATGGGCTCCTTCGCCGGCCGACACCGGGCGTCCAAATTATTATAACAAAGGATAGATAACAATATCCGTAGGTTTTGTAAAGTCTTATTCCAATTTCCCCCCCGATTTTGCCGATGATTCGGCAAACCTTGCCTCCACCGGGAAAGAATGATAGGATCCATTCGGTTAACGGGAGCATGAATTCTCCTGCCGTCGCAATAGCAGCGGGGCGTAGCGCAGCCTGGTAGCGCGTCTGCTTTGGGAGCAGAAAGTCGGGGGTTCAAATCCCTCCGCCCCGACCATTCATTTTTTCCGGCCATTTTTTCCGGAACCGCTTTTTCTGAAACGGCCCATGTCCGCACTTCCCTCATCCCGTCCCGGTTCTCCTCCGGCCGTCATCCGCCCCGGCCCCTCTGGCGGGCCGGGTGGCGATGCGTCCGAAACCGACCACGACGCCGTGATTTTCTGTCCCCTGGCGGGCGGCAGCAGCGGCAATTCGGTATATCTGTCCTGCGGGGGCAGGGCCCTGCTCATTGACGCAGGGATCTCTGGAAAGGCCATTGAAACGGCCCTGGCGAAGCGGAACCTGTCCGTTGCGTCCCTTGAAGCCATCATTGTTTCCCACGAACACCGCGACCACATCACCGGTGTGGGGGTGATGAACCGGCGCTACGGGCTGCCGGTCCATATTTCGGAGCGCACTTTTCAGGCGGCGGAAAAAACCCTGGGCCGTATGGCTGATGTGCGTCACTTCCGCTGTGGAAAGGCATTTTCCGCCGCCGGCATGCAGATCCGTCCGTTTTGCATCAGCCATGACGCGGCGGATCCGGCGGGATTCGTTATCACGGCCGGCGCAACCGCCGATATCCCCGGCATGCGCATCGGTATTGCCACGGATCTGGGGATCGTCACCCGGCTGGTGCGGACCCAGCTGCGGGGCTGCCGCCTCCTGTACATCGAAAGCAACCATGACCCGGCCATGCTACAATACGGTCCATATCCCTGGCACCTGAAACAGCGGATCAGGGGCCGTAGCGGCCATCTTTCCAATAAAGACACAGCGGAACTGCTGACGGATATCGCCCACGAGGGATTGACGGATGTGGTGCTGGCTCACCTGAGCGAGGAAAACAACCGGCCGGATCTGGCCAAATCAGCGGCGGCAGCGGCCCTGGACGGCCGGGAAATCCGGATTCATCTGGCCTTGCGCAACGGCATGGCGCCGGTGCGCCTGCCCCTGGCCGTGGTCCGGGAGGATTGACGCCGCACCAACCGGCATAAGCGGAAATATCTGGAGGATCTGATTTGTCTGGAAGTCGAAATGGAAGAAAGGCAAGATCCGTGAAGCCGGCGGAAACCGGGGGAGACGCCCCGGTCCTGTATCTCAGGCGTCTGCGGCCCGGGGCTGATGCGGATATTCCCCTGCCCCGTTATATGACAGAGAATGCCGCCGGGATGGATCTGGCGGCGGCCATTACCGAGGATCTGATGATTGAACCGGGCTGCATCCGGATGATTCCCACGGGGTTTGCCATGGCCCTTCCCCCGGGATTTGAGGCCCAGATCCGGCCCCGCAGCGGGCTGGCGGTGAAACAGGGCGTCACCCTGATCAATTCTCCCGGCACCATTGACGCGGATTATCGGGGAGAACTCATGGTCGCCCTCATCAATCTGGGGCCGGAAGCGGCGATCATCCGGCGGGGCGACCGCATCGCCCAGATGATCATCACCCGCGTGAACCGGGCGGATATCCGTCTGGTGACCGAACTGAACGATACAGACCGGGGCGCCGGCGGATTTGGCCATACGGGCCGCCGGTAATATTGCCATTGCGGCAGCCCTTCAGCATTACTTCCGCATAGCTGTCTTCCATTCCTCCGTTTGCGATTTTGTACAGGGCCGCCACTTCTTCCCTCATCTCCCGGAGGGCCCCCGCGCACAGAAGCGCTCAGTCCCCGCCTGCGGTTCAGATCCCGGGGAATGAGGCGCACGGACAGTTCCGCGCCGTGGGAAAGGAGGGGCGGGGCTGGCGGACTGTCTACCACGGGATTCATTCTCGGGCGGCACCGGAATGCAGCACATCCGCCAGGGCGTGGCTCAGGGCTACGAACTCAGCGGTATCCAGGGTTTCCGCCCGCCGGGACGGATTAATTCCGGCGGTGGAAAGGGCGCGGGCGGCCTGGGGGCCGTCCAGGGGCAATTCGCTGCCCGCCAGGCTGTTTTTCACTGTTTTGCGGCGGCGTCCGAAGGCGGCCTTGATGGTGGCGAACAGGAACGCCTCGTCCCTTGCCGGCGTCGGGGGCGTGTCAAAAAAGCGGATGTCCAGGACTTCCGAATCCACCTTGGGGCGGGGGTGGAACCGGGAGGCCCCGATCACGGCCAGGCTTTTGGCCGTTCCGCAATATGCCAGCATCGCGCCCAGGCGTCCGTATTCCCTTGAGCCGGGGCGGGCTGCAAGACGCCGGGCCATTTCCTGCTGGAACATGAGCACGGCCCGGCAGATCACGCTGCGGGCCGCCATCAGCCGGATGACGATCCGGGAAGAAATATGATAGGGCAGGTTTCCCATCACCGTGATTTTTTCGGTCACGCCCTGCTCCCGCAGGAATCCGGGAATATCGAATTCCAGGATATCGGCTTTGACCGGCGTGATATGGGCCAGGCCGGCGGCCAGAAGTTCGGCGTTGAGGCGCACCAGAACCTCCCGATCCGCTTCGACGGGAAAGAGGCGGCCGGCGGCGCGGGCCGCCGGAATGGTCAGGGCTCCGAAGCCCGCGCCGATTTCCAGGATGGTATCCCCGGAACCGATGGCGGCCCGGCGTACGATCATTTCCGGGATGGACGGATCGGACAGGAAATTCTGGCCCAATTGTTTTTTGGCCGTCATATTCCACGCGGTCAGTATGGATTGGGGGCTGGTCATGGGCACCGCTGTATCATGCCGGCCTGATTTTTTCAATTCTCGCCGCGTACATTGACACCAAAGGGGAAACAGGATAGGTGCAGAATGCGCGGCGGCGGTATGAAGGGCCGCCGGACGGAGGATTTTATATCAGGAGGAAGGCCATGGATGCTATGTATATGAAGGCAATATTCGGCCTCGGACCGATGGAGCTGGTGATCATACTGATCATTATTCTCATTATTTTCGGGGCGGGTAAACTCCCGGAAATCGGGGGCGGCATGGGAAAAGCCATCCGCAATTTCAAAAGCGGCATCAAGGAAAACGAAGAGATCCCCGCAGAAAAAATCAAGGAAAAGGCCGAGCCTTCGGACGAGGCCTGAGCCGGGCCGAAGACTGTCTCGGAAATCGGAAAACAGAACAGGCCGCATCCCCCGCAGGATGCGGCCTGTTCTGTTTGTCCCGCCGTCTGTTCGTCAGGACGGCCGCTTATTTATCCAGCCCCATTGAGGCGCGATAGACGGCAAGCTGTTTTTTCCGGCCGTATTTGTCCGTGATTTTTTCCCACCGGGCCGCGATCCTGTCCATTGCGGCCTGGGCGCTCATCTCTTTTTTCAGGGCCGGGGTAAGGCCTTTTTCCAGCGCGTCTGTGTATTCGTGGAAACCGGGGATGCGGAGATCCAGGGCCGCGTTCGGGGAATCAAGGCTCATGCGCAGGACGCCAAGATATTCCGAAGCGGATTCCTGGCTGAAGGCCTTTGTCCAGGCGTCGATGTTCATGAAATGGGAGAACCGGTAGGGATTGATGCCGGTGCCGGAAGTGACCACGTCTTTCAGACTGTTTTCCGGATTGCCGTACCACATGATGTAATCCCAGGCAGCCGCTTTGTGGGCGCTGTTTTTCGGCACACCCGCCACCCAGCCGCCAAAGGCCAGAAAGGGCACCTTGCGGGGCGTTGCGAATTTGTCCCATTTCGCGGTCTTGGGGTTCCAGACTTTCCTGCTTCCGGGGAGCATGAAAAAACCGACCTTGCCCGCAACTTTGGAACCGGCGGCCTCCGCCGTTATCTGGCCGGTATCGCCCCATTCCATTGTCATGGCGGCCCGGCCGTCGCTAAAGGCCTTGCGGATATCGCCCAGGGTGTTGTCAGCGGAATTTGGCGGCGCAAAGGCCTGAATCGCAGCGTAATCCTCCACGGCCCGGACCCAGGCAGGACTGTTGATCCGGGCCTTCATGGTTTCCGGATCAAAAAACTGGCCGCCGGGCTGGTCCGGATGATTGGCATAAGCTGCTGCGCGGCAAAACAGGAACCAGAACCGCTGCCCGCCTTCGCCGAACACCTCGACCGCACCGGCAAGGGTTTTGCCGTCCGGACCTTTTCTGCCGGTGAAAAATTCCGCGATATCGCGATACTGCTTCCAGGTGTCCGGCGGCAGAAGGGAGCGGCCGTATTTTTCCCTGAACGCTCTGGCGTTTGCGGGATCGTGGAACAGATCCTTTCGGTAATACCCGCAGAAAAGATCGCCGTCAATGGTGACTGCAATCCACTTGTCCCCCCATTTCATCAGGCGGTCCCTGTAGGTGTCGTGGATGTCGTCAAAAGCCTCGTCGTTCATCAATTCTTCGGGAACCGGCGACATGAAGGGGGCGAAATCCCCGGCCCACGCCGGCGCATAAATGATGACGTCAAATTCCGGCGTGTCGGACGAAATGCCGTTCATGTAGCGCCGGAACATATGATCGAAGGGAATTTTTACCACGGCGGGTTTGCCGCCGGTCTTTTCCGCCCATGTTTTCGCATGGGCGAATGCGGGGCTGACAAGGGCGCCGCTGTTGGTGTTGCCGTCGAGTACGCCGATGATGATGGGGACGTCTTTGAACGAACCCGCCGCAATGGCGGGGGGGCTCGCCGTGACACAGGCGAGGAGGGTCCAGCAGATGGTTGCGCGGGTGAGGTGATTTTTCATGATTTTCCTTTTTGGACTTTGGATAAAACTATAACAATTCTCTTTGATTTTGTTATATTGCACAAAACCCGTTCTCTTTGGGATCTTTTGGCAGGATACTTCTTTGTTTGCCGATATGCAATCGGGTTTTCCGGGGGGATCGAAAACTGTGACGGCTGCGGAGACGGACACGACCGCGTGTCTGATTTTGGCCGGAAAAATGGGAATTCACCCGATTCGTTTCGCTCTGGAATCGCGACTATGAAAGGCGGTTCTGCCTGACTTTTTCGAAAGGCGGTTTTGCCTGACTTTTTCGAGATACGCTTCGATTTCTTCCGTGGTCAGTCCATTCAAGCGGTCTTCCGGTTTCAGCCCTCTCAAGCGTTCCTCTGGCCGGAATCTTGGCAAAACATCCTCCGGTCCCAGCCCTCTCAAGCGGTCCTCCGGCCCCAGCCCTCTCAAGCGGTCCTCCGGTCCCAGCCCTCTCAAGCGGTCCTCCGGTCCCAGCCCTCTCAAGCGGTCCTCCGGCTCCAGCCCTCTCAAGCGGTCCTCCGGCTCCAGCCTCCTCAAAATCCTGTCAAGATCTTTTGGCGTCAGGTTGTTGATGAATTTCTCGCGGGCTTCCCGTT
>PDWI01003864.1_pt1 | contig 20684 bp, 20 predicted proteins | sample 1430891 | NCBI WGS metagenome assembly PDWI01 (sample SAMN01162508, study PRJNA174530) | Oral metagenome, whole genome shotgun sequencing project. | biome: Marine environment; feature: Marine mammal; material: Swab sample of the gingival sulcus; isolation source: swab sample of gingival sulcus... | reverse complement strand
GCACGGGGCACGATCCGCTCTTCGGGATCAATCACACGCTGGCGATGCTGCGTGACAACATCAAGCGGCTGAGCCGCAAGACCTGGTGCGTGACGCGCAGACCCGACGTGCTCGACGACATTCTGGCGATCTACACGTGCTTCCACAACGAGCGACTGACCGCCCGGCCCGCGAAACGCTGAGCGTGCCGGAGCCGGATGCTTCACCCACAGCCAAGGTCATCAGTTAGCTGCCTGTGCTAGCCTCGATCCATGCACAGCATCACCGACAAGGCAGAACAGGCACTCGCTCGCGCCGAGGCGCTGGGTGAAGAAAGGCACCGCATCTTCATCGAACTCGATGCGGCACGCATTCTCGAACGGGCGCGGGCACTCGATGCTCTCGACGCCGACGAGGCCAGGGCGTTGCCGCTGTTCGGCAGGCTCATCTCGCTGAAGGATCTCGTCGATGAGGCCGGTCAGCGCACCACGGCCGGCTCGCAGATTCTGCAGAAGCGGGAGCCGGCAAGTGCCAATGCCGCCGTGGTCGATCGCCTGCTTGCCGCCGGTGCGGTGCCCTTCGGTCGTACCAACATGACCGAGTTCGCCTACTCGGGCGTGGGGCTCAACCCCCATCACGGCACACCCGGTGCGATTCATGACCGGGCAGTGATTCCGGGCGGGTCTTCTTCGGGCGCCGCGATGTCGGTGGCCAGGGGCATCTGCGATGCTGCCATCTGTACCGACACCGGTGGCTCGGCGCGGATTCCGGCGGCCATCAACGGCCTCTACGGCATCAAGCCGACGGCCGCAAGTGTCTCGCTGGCGGGCGTGCATCCACTGTCGACGCGGTTCGACAGCGTGGGACTACTCGCCGGCAGCCTCGAGCTTGCCATGGATGTGCTGAACGCGATTCGCAACGAACCCCTGCCCTCGATCACAACGGCAGACACTCCGGCTGCTCCATTGCGCTTCGCCATGGCACCGCGACAGATGCTGAGCGATCTGGCCGCGGATGTGGCAGCCGATTTCGACCGGACTCTGGAAGTCATCCTGGCGGCCGGCCACGCCGTACGGGAAATCGATCTGCCCGAGGTGGCCGACGCGGTCGAAGGCATGAAGATGCTGGTATCGGCCGAAGCGCGCGCCTTCTACGCGAGCGACATGGACGAGATCGACACGCGCAGCGATCCGAACGTGGTGGCGCGGCTGCACCTCGCTGATGACGAAACGCCCGAATCGCTGGCGAAGGCTGCCGCGATGCGGGAGAAGGCCATCGAGGCTGCGGGATCGGCGCTGGCCGCATACGATGCACTGCTGTCGCCGACGATTCCTTTCGCACCACCGCGGATCACGGAAGTCGAAAACGACTTCACTACCTGGAACGGCCGCATGCTGAGCCTTTGCAGCCTGATCAACCTGTTTGACGGATGCGGGGTGTCGTTGCCCTTACGCCGCGGCAGCGAAACCCAGGCCGCAACGAACCCGGAGTCAAGCCCCGCAACGCGCCAGGCCTGGTTCGGTGCGGTGATGCTCGCCGGCCCTCAGGGCAGGGACGAGCGCCTGCTGCGCGCTGCGAGACGGATCGACCGGCTGATTGCCACGAAGCACTTCAGCTGATCACCCAACTCAACCAGCCTGCCAGAAACCCGTTGACATAGAACCGTCGTTCAAGCCGGGTCTCCGCGCCACGCTTCCGTACCACGGTATGCACCTCGTGCAACAGCGAGGTATCGACCGCCGCCCCACGAGTGCGAAAGGCCCCGACGTACAGCCAGGTATCACCACCGCCGGCTGGCTGATGCCAGGTGCCGCTCGCAGGCAGCCAGAAGTCGGCAAGGCGCACGCTGTCCTCACCGTCTTCGAGAGCTGAAAGCCGCTGCTCACCGCGCGAGTTCACGGCAAGGCGACGAAGCTGCTCGAGTTCGAAACGCTCGCGCCGCTGTTCCCTGTCACCCGCGCCACACAGGACGCGCTCGCCGTGTCCCGCAGGATGATCGTGAGAAAAGACCGCGTCCAGCGTTGTTTCGGGATTGCCGGCATCAACACCGGTACCGGCACCGGTATCGGCACCCACCTCATCGAACAATGACGCGACATAGTCGTCACCGCGTTCCTTCGCGAGCAGCGACTGACTACCACACACCAGCGTGACCGCCCCTGCAAGCCGATTCACTTCCGCCGGCGACAGCGCCACGGGAAACCCGTTGTCCGGCAGGATTTCGGCTCGTGCCTCGTCGGACAGCAATGCAGCGCAGAGCGCGAACAGAAAGGTCGCGACGATGAAAGATCCGGTGAAAGGTCTGGCAGGAAACGTCATGGCCATTGCCGAGGGTGTTGAACACGCTTCAGCATACCGAGCCCTGCCCGTCCGAACCGCTCAGTGCGTCACGTTACCGTCGCGCCATGGATCATCGAGATGCCGTAGAGACTCAGTTGGCGTCCTGTCGCCGAATCGGACCCCCTGAACGCAAAAAACCTCCGTGGCAGAACCGACGGAGGCCTTGCAGGAAATCCATGACGCGTCGGACAGACCCGTCTGAAGAACAATGGTGCCGACGCCCGGACTCGAACCGGGATGGCTCTCGCCACTACCCCCTCAAGATAGCGTGTCTACCAATTTCACCACGTCGGCAGGAGTTCGTGATCGTGGCGTTTCCCGGTGGCTGACCAGCGACGATCACATTTTTGCAACTATAGCGTAATTCGTTCAGGCAAGGGTGAAATCACCACGACAATTACCGGCCATCCGGCGTCACAGAAGCTGGTCGCAGACTTCAGCAGACCTCAGTGAAAGCCTCCGGGCTTGCGATGGCTTGTCATGATGCCATCCCATCCGGAACTCCGTCATTGCGGTGCCTGCGGAAGCTCGGCATCGCCCGCTGCGTCGCCTGCGGCATCACCTGTTGCTTCCTTCTTCACTGCCGATGCTGCTCCATCGGCCGCCTCATTGACGGCATCAGCAGCACTGTCGACAGAATCCGCCGCCTTGCCGGCAGCATCTTCAACGGCCGACGCTGCATCCCTGGCCGCACCCTCGGCAGCAGCCGCTGCTTCATCGGCGGTACCTTCAACGGCCGACGCTGCTTCTCCTGCAGCATCTTCCACGGCAGATGATGCGTCACTCCCGGCTTCCTCGACAGCCGTCTCTGCATCGTCGGCAGACTCTGCATCATCGCCTGTCTCTGCATCATCGGCTGCAGGTGCAAGCCCACCCGGTACGTCACCCTCTTCGTCAGCCACGCCACCGGGAAGATCCGACGATGGTTCCTCGACTTCCGCAGGTGCGTCGGCATCGGCGCCGATGGTGGTTACCGTATTGAGTCCACGGTCGCGATGCGCGGCAAGATAGAAGAGCGTGAGGCTGGTGGCGAAGAAGAGCGCTGCCGCGATGGTGGTGGCGCGCGTCAGAAATGACGCCGAACCCCGTGCACCGAACACCGTGGCAGACGCCCCGCTGCCGAAGGCAGCACCGGCATCGGCGCCCTTGCCGTGCTGTATGAGCACGAGGCCGATGAGGCCAACGGCCAGAAGGACATGGATGACAAGAACAAGGGATTGCATGGGCGATTGCCTGTGAAACTGAAGCCGCAGCGTCGTGCCGCGCTATCGAGTGGATTGAATTCGTTGTGACTGACTGGCCGAGCTGACCGCGAATGCGCCTCAGGCCGCCCGGCATATGGCGAGAAAGCTCTCCGCATCGAGAGAAGCGCCACCGATGAGCCCTCCATCGATGTGTTCACGCGCAAAGAGTTCCTTCGCGTTGTCCGGCTTGACGCTGCCACCGTAGAGAATCGGCAGGGACTCCGCCGCTGCCTTGCTTCTTGCGGCAATGGTGTCGCGAATCATGCGGTGCACGTCTTCGGCCTGATCGGGCGAGGCGGTATGGCCGGTGCCGATGGCCCAGACCGGCTCGTAGGCGAGAACGAGATCGGCAAGGTTGGCCTGGTCGGCCGACACGAGCGCAAGAAAGGCATCGAGTTGCGCCTTGATGACGGCGTCGACGCGGCCTGCCTCGCGCTCTGCAAGCGTTTCACCGACACAGAGAATCGGTACAAGACCCGCCTTCTGTACCGCCGCGGCACGCCCGGCCACCTGTTCGCTCGTTTCGCCGAACACCGAACGGCGCTCGGAGTGACCGACGATGACATGACTGACACCGTACTCGGCGAGCATTCCGGCAGCAACTTCGCCCGTGAAGGCACCCGAGGCCGCACTGGCGGCGTTCTGGGCACCAAGTTTCAATGCGGTGCCGTCGATGGCTGCAGCCACGTCGGGAATGTGCAGCACCACGGGGCAAATCAGCACATCGCCGTTGATCGAAGCACCGTTACCTACGCCCGACGCCACCGCGCGTGCAAGCTCGACCGACGATTCACGCGAACCGTTCAGTTTCCAGTTGCCGGCAATGAGGGAGCGACGTTGAGTCACGGAGAGACCTCGGGTCAGGAAAACTCCTGATTATAGCGCAATGTGTCCTCAACGATCCTCTTCCGCCAGATTCAACAGCGATACCCCGCTCTCCCCGAGTTTCACCCTGGCAAAAGGCCCACCATGGCGCGTGTTGCCGGGGTCCTGCGGATCCAGGGGGCCGTCCTCGGCATAGATGGCTTCGGCAAACTGTTCGGCATTGTCTTTCGGCCGATAACCGAGATGCCGGGCACCCGTGTTGTCGACCGGTGCACGATCATTGTTCGACACGCCGTAGACCACCGAAAACCCGGTGATCGGCGTCGATACGGCACGGTCGACGAGCTGGATGAGATCATCGTAGCTGAGCCAGCTACCCACCGCACGGCTGTTGGTGACCTGGGCGCAGGAGAGGATGCGCATGCACACTGCCTCGAGCCCGCGCTTGTCCCAGTAGAGGCTCGCGATGTCTTCGGCAAAGCACTTGGCCAGCCCGTAGAAGGTGTCGGGCCGGTGCGGCGCATCGATACCGATGCACTCCGTCTTGCGGTGCATGCCGACGGCGTGAATCGAGGAGGCGTAGACGACACGGCGAAGCCCGTTCCGGTACGCCGCTTCCCAGACGTTGTAGGCGCCGATGAAGTTCGGGCCGAGCAGCGTCTCGAACGGCGCTTCATCGCAGATGGCACCGAAGTGCACCACCATCTCGGCACCTTCGAGCAGCGCAACCATGGCGTCGAGGTCGGCAAGGTCGGCCTTCACGTAGGTTTCGTTGGACGCAAGCCCGTCGATGCCGTCGGCGATGTCACTCGATACGAGTTCTTCGCACATGGCGGCAAGCGGCGCGCGCAGCACCGTGCCAAGGCGCCCCGCAGCGCCGGTCAGCACCAGTTTCTTCTTCATGGGGTTTCTCCGGTTTCAGATCACTGCCTTCTCGATTATCGGCCGATTCGCGACGATACGCTCGTAGTGGAAGGGTGAAAGATCGAGCGTGCGGTATTCGCCGTGGCTCAGCCATTCGGCCGTGCCACGTCCCATCGCCGGTGACTGCTGCAGCCCGTGGCCCGAAAAGCCATTCAGGAAGATGAAGTTCCCGAGTTCATGATGCGGCCCCATGATGGCGTTGTGGTCAAAGGTGTTCATGGCGTAGTGGCCGGCCCACTCCGCCTGCACCCGAACGGCGTCGAACTGCGGGATGCGGTTTGCCAGCACCGGCCACACATGGTCTTCCCAGAGCGAGAGATCCATCGTGAAGTCATCGAACTCGACGGCCGGGTCGACATCGCCGTGCCCGCCGCACTGGTAGGTGCCACTGCCGTTCTCCCTGACGTGAATGCCCGAGGGGTCGATGGTCAGCGGAAGCTCGCGATCGAGCGGCCGTTCGGCCCGGAAGATCCAGGAGTAGCGTTTCCGTGGTTCCACCGGTACTTCGATACCCGCCATCGCCGCCGTGCGCGCCGCGCGTGGACCGGACGCGTTGACGACGTATCCGCAGCTGATTTCCGCGCCATCCGCGAGGGTCACGCTTGTAATTCCCTTGCCGTCGCTGCGGCGCTTCATGCCCACCACCTCGTTCTCGATCCACTCGACACCGCGCTCCGCCGACTGGCGTCGCCACCAGTCATTGACGGCCGCGGCATCCCAGTAGCCTTCGTCGACGAGGTTGATCGATCCGAGCATGATGTCGTCGACGTTGTAGAAGGGATAGGCCGCCGAGATCTCCTCGGGTTCCATGAGCCGAGTGGCGGCTCCGGCCGCATGCTGCACCTTGATGTTCTCACGCAGCACGGCGGCAAAGCCGTCATTGTCGGCGAGGTACATGTAGCCGAAGGAGCGGATCGACAGCTCCGGCACACGCTCATCACCCCCCATGTAGCTTCTGAGGTTCCTGACGAAATCCGCCGCGAACTGGCTGATGCGCACGTTGAGTTCGGTCGAGAACTGCTGGCGCATGCAACTGGTGGTGTGCGTGGTGGAACAGTTTCCGAAATCGAGATCGCGCTCGACCACGAGCACGCGTCCGTTGAAGTCGGCGTTGTCGGAGAGGAACCAGGCCGTGGCGGCACCCATGATGGCACCGCCGATGATCACGACATCGTAACTCCGGTGTTCGGGTTCCTTGCTGCGTACCGTCATCCCGCCGCCCTGTGTTCGTTGTCGTGCCGATCCGCTCGCCTCGTCTGCCTGTCGACGGCATCGCCCGGCCTGTTCGGCCTCAGTCGACCTCACCCCGCGCGAGCGCCGCCTCCAGCGCGGCAATCTCGTCCGCGTCGAGCCCGTAGACGTCCTCCGCCACGCGCGCCGTGATGTAGCCACGCGCAAGATCACGCAGCACCGCCTCGCGCTCGCGTTCGCTCGCTTCACCATACCCGCCCCCGCCCGGAAAGGCCATCTCCACACGCCGCCCGTGCGGTACGAACTGCTTGCCCTTGACGCGCATCGGCGTGCCGTCGTCCTGTGCGATCAGCGTGGGCGCACCGGCACCGCCACCACGGCGCCCGCGAGCGGGATACTGCGCGCGGTCGAACATGGCCTGGATGTCGAACTCGTGTCCGTCCACGGCACCGACCGTCATGAACTGCCCGAGCCCACCACGGCGGCGCCCGACACCGCCGGAATCGGGGCGCAGTTCCTTGCGCCAGATGATCACGGGTCCGGCATGTTCGGTGGCTTCGACGGGCATCGTCATGACGCCGGAGGGAAAGGCCGTGGCGTTGAGTCCATCGACCTCGGGTCGCGCACCCGAGCCACCCGAATTGAAGGTCAGCACTTCGGCGCGATGCGCTGCGGCCGGAACCGGCGCATCGCTCCGTGGCCGCAGGCTCAGCTGGAAGTTGCAGAGGCAACCGGCACCTTCGGCCGGCACGAGTTCAGGCACGATCCGGTCGAAGGCGTTGTAGACGGCATCGGGCACGAAATGCCCGACGATGTGCCGGAGCGCCACGGGCGCCGGATGCACGGCATTGACGATGGTGTTTGCGGGCGCGACGACCTCGAAGGGTTCGAGCGAGGCGTGGTTGTTGGGAATTTCCGGGGCGATCGCACATTTCAGCGCATAGCAGGCATAGGCCTTGGTATACACGAGCGGGCAGTTGATGCCCTTGTGGTCCACGCCGGAGGTGCCGGCAAAATCGGAAACGATGCGATCGGCCTCGACCCTGACCGTGACCTTGAGCGTGATCGGCGTGTCGAAACCATCGACCGTCATCTCGCCCGTCGCGCTTCTGCGCGGCAATGCGGCGATGCGCTCGAGCGTGGCCCGCCGTGAATTGCCGAAGATGAATTCGGCGAGGTCTTCGAGATCATCGAGTGCGAATTCGTCCATCATCTCGACCAGTCGCCGATGCCCGATCTCGTTGCAGTTGGCAAGCGCATACATGTCGCCGATGAGCTGATCGGGCTCGCGCACGTTGGCGCGCACGATGCGCGTCAGAGTCTCGTCCACCTCGCCCTTCTCGGCGAACTTCATGATCGGCAGGTACAGCCCCTCTTCGTGGATGCTCTCACCGTCGGCACCGAAGCCGCGTCCGCCGATATCGACCACGTGCGCGGTGCAGGCGAAGAAACCGACCAGGCGACCCTTGTGGAACGACGGCCGCACCATGGTGATGTCGTGCAGGTGACCGGTGCCGAGCCAGGGGTCGTTGGTCAGGTACACGTCACCCTCGAACATCATCTGCCGGCCGATGGCGTCGATGAAATGAGCCACGGCGTCGGCCATGGCATTGACGTGCCCCGGCGTACCGGTGACGGCCTGTGCAAGCATGCGCCCCGCTGGATCATAGACACCCGCGGAGAGATCCCCGGCTTCACGCACCGAGGTCGAGAAGGCGGTCCGCACGAGCGCCTGCGCCTGTTCCTCGACCACCGAGACGAGGCGGTTCCACATGACCTGACAGGCCACGTCGTGCAACTTGTTCATGCGTCGGCCTCCCGATCAACACGCCGAATATCGATACAGCCATCGGTCTGGCGAACCGCACGGCGGCTCGATGGCACGATGACCGTGGTTTCCGCTTCGACGATCGCGGCAGGACCGGCGACAGGCACACCACTGTCCAGCGCGTCCCGCGCCACCACGGCAGCCTCGGTTTCCCTGCCCTCGGCCGGATCGAAGAGCCTGCGTGTGGTGTCGACCGCATGGGGCCGTCCGCCAGCGGCGACACCCACCCGCGAAACGGCTTCGGCGGGCGTGGTCGCGTTTACCGACCACACGGTAATCTCCACATCGAGTCCGGCCACGGGCCGGCCGAAAAGACGCGTGTAGTCTTCCTCGAAACGTGCCATGTACACCTCGGCAACGGGATTCATCGCCTGCTGTTCATCGAGCGGCACCGGAATCTCCCAGCCCTGTCCGGCATAGCGCATGTAGACCTTGAATTCTGCAAGGATGTCACTTTCGGCATCGCAGCTGCGCACGAAGCCGGTGGCTTCCTCACGAAGTTCCGCGAGCAGGCGGCGAATACGCACTGCATCGAAATCGGCCATGCGCATGTACACCGAACGATTGGCCTCGAAGCTGAAGGGCGCCCGCAGGAAACCGATGGCGCTGCCCACACCGGCACCCGGTGGCACGAGCAGCCTGTCGATACCGAGCTTTTCGCACAGCCGACCGGCATGCAGCGGCGCGGCGCCACCGAAGGCGATCATGGTGTAGTCGGACAGGTCCTCGCCGTTCTCGACCGCATGCACGCGTGCGGCGTTGGCCATGTTCTCGTCGACGACTTCGGCAATGCCCCAGGCCGCTTCGGTGGCAGACATGCCAAGCGTGTCCCCGATGCCCTGCAGCAGCGCCGTCTTCGACCGCTCGCCGTCGAGCCGGATCGAGCCACCCGCGAAGTTCTCGGGGTCGAGCTTGCCGAGCACGAGATCGGCATCGGTCACGGCCGGTCGCTCGCCGCCCCGCCCGTAGCAGGCCGGGCCCGGTTCGCTGCCGGCGCTCTCGGGCCCCACACGAATCTGCCTGAGCGCATCGACTTCGGCAAGGCTGCCACCGCCGGCACCGATCTCCACCATGTCGATGACCGGAATCGAGATGGGCATGCCGGAACCCTTCCTGAAGCGATAGGTGCGCGCCACCTCGAACACGCGCGCAGTCTTCGGTGTCTGCTCGCGGATCAGACAGATCTTCGCCGTGGTGCCACCCATGTCGAAGGACAGCACCTTGTCGAGTCCGTGCGCGGCGGCGATGTTGGCCGCGAACACGGCACCGCCCGCGGGTCCCGATTCGACGAGCCGCACTGGAAAACGCGCCGCGTTCTCGATCGAGATGATGCCGCCGCCCGAATGCATCAGGAAGATGCGGCAGGCGACACCCTCGTCGGCGAGTCGCTGCTCGAGCCGGCCGAGATAGGAGGCCATCAGCGGCTTGATGTAGGCATTCGCCACCACCGTGTTGAAGCGCTCGTACTCACGCATCTGCGGCGAGACCTCCGCGGAAATCGACACCGAGAGTTCAGGCAGTGTCGCGGCCAGCACCTCGCGCACCATCGCCTCGTGCGCGGGGTTGAGATACGAGTGCAGAAAGCCGACTGCCACGCTCTCGTAGCCGCCTGCGGCGATGCGCTCGGCGAGGGCCACCACGTCGGCACGCTGCAGTGGTATCAGCACTTCGCCCCTCGCACCCACCCGTTCCCGCAGGGTAAAGCGGCGCTGCCTCGGCAGCAGTGGCTCGGGCAACACGAGGTTCAGGTCGTACTGCTCGAAACGGCTCTCGGTGCGCATCTCGATGACGTCGCGAAAGCCCTCGGTGGTGATCAGTGCCGTCTTCGCCCCGCGCCGCTCGATCAGGGCGTTGGTCGCAAGCGTGGTGCCGTGGATGATCTGATCGAGTTCGCCGGGCGTGATGCCGGCCTCGTCGCAGACCGTGCGCATGCCCTCGACAATCGCGTTCTCGGGTGCGGCGTAGGTCGTGAGCACCTTGGTGGAAAAACGCTCCACGCCATGCTCACCGGGCCGCTCCAGCACCACGTCGGTGAAGGTGCCGCCGATGTCGACGCCGAGGCGGGTTGCGGTTGCTGTCATCTGGTTCCCTGGAGTTGTCACGGCAGCTCGAACACAGCGCCGGATTCCCATGATCGTGCGACAGGCAGGATTCGTCAATCGCTGGTGATTCTCACCATGCGCCGATCTCACTCAAGCTGATTGACAACCGGTCGCTTCTCCTTATAATTTGCAGAAAAGTAAGGGATTTGCGCATGGCTGACGCCGCCGTAACCAGCAAGGGCCAGATAACCATACCTGCCGACATTCGTCGTCAGATGAATCTGGAACCACATGATCGTGTCGAATTCACGGTACTGCCGAACGGCACTACCGTCATGCGCGCGAAGAAACGATCGATCATGGATCTTGCCGACTCCATCAAGCCGCGATCCGGACGTTCGATACCTGTCAACCAGCTTGGATTCGACTGATCTCACCAGACCGGGATCGAAATGGCTTCCATTGACACCAACGTACTGGTACGTTTTCTGATCAATGATGACCCCGAACAGTTCGACATGGCGCGAAACGTCATTGATGCTGCGCGAAAATCGTCAGGGCTGTTCATTTGCACGAGTGTGATACTGGAGCTTGAGTGGGTACTTCGGTCTCGCTATGCGCTGTCGAAGCAGGAGTTCATACAGGTCATCATCCAGCTCCTGGAAACTCGGGAATTGCTCTTCGAAAGCGAAGCCATACTCGAGCGTGCGCTCAGTCTCTACCAGGAATCCAATATCGATTTCGCAGACTGCATTCATGTCGCCGTCGCGATGACACACGATCAAACCCCCATGTACACGTTTGATCGCAAGGCCTCGAGGACGAACGGTTTTTCGCTACCGGATGTGCAACAGGAGTAGCACCGAGCGACACATCAGACCATCACGCCCTCAGGCCAGCGACTCCCGCACCACGTCCGCCACATCCTCGCAGATCGACTGCACCTGCTTGCCATCGCGCCCTTCGACCATGACGCGTACCAGTGGCTCGGTGCCCGAGGGGCGGAGCAGCACACGGCCGCTGCCGGCGAGCGCGGATTCGGCCTCCTTCACGGCTGCCTGAATACGCTCGTTGCTGTCGAGGTCGGGCTTGTCGTTGATCGGCACGTTGATGAGCACCTGCGGGTAGAGCTGCATGCCGCTGCGCAGTTCGGCAAGACTCCTGCCGCTCTCGCGCATCACCGCCAGCACCGCGAGGGCGGCAACGATGGCATCCCCGGTAGTGACCTTGTCGAGGCAGATGACGTGACCGGAGTTCTCGCCACCGAGTTCCCAGCCGCGCTCCTTCAGAAGCTCCATGACGAAGCGGTCGCCAACACTGGCGCGGGCGAAGTCGATGCCCTTTTCGGCCAACGCATGCTCGAGCGCGAGATTGGTCATGAGGGTACCGGCGACACCGCCCCGCATGGTGCCCGCCGCGTGACGGGCCATGGCAATGATGTAGAGGATTTCGTCGCCGTCGAGGATCTCGCCACGATGATCGACCATGATCAACCGGTCGCCGTCACCGTCGAGTGCGATACCGACATCAGCGCGCTCGAGCAGCACGTGCGAGCGAAGTTCGGCGGGTGCCGTTGCACCGCAGTCGAGGTTGATGTTGACGCCGTTGGGCGCGTTGCCGATGGCAACGACATCTGCGCCGAGTTCCTCGAACACTTGGCGGGCGATGTGATAGGCCGCACCATTGGCGGTATCGACCACGATCTTCAGGCCGCTGAGACGACGACCCGAGAGGAAGGTGCTCTTGCAGAATTCGATGTAGCGGCCCGCGGCATCGTCGATGCGACGAGCGCGGCCGAGGTCGGCCGAATCCACCGTTTCCATGTCGCTGTGCATCATTGCCTCGATCTCGAGTTCGAGAGCGTCGGGGAGCTTGGTGCCCTCGGCCGAGAAGAATTTCAGGCCATTGTCGTAATAGGGGTTGTGCGAGGCGCTCAGGACAATGCCTGCTGCCGCGCGAAAGGTTCGCGTGAGGTAGGCCACGGCCGGCGTCGGCATCGGGCCGAGCATGCGGCTGTTGATACCGGCAGCGGCAAGGCCTGCTTCGAGCGCCGCTTCGAACATGTAGCCCGAGATGCGCGTGTCCTTGCCGATCAGTACGAGACTTCTGCCGTTGCCGCTGACGTTCTGCTTCGCCAGCACCTTGCCGGCGGCCCAGCCGAGTTTCAGCACCACCTCTGCCGTCATCGGCGACTGGCCGACGCGGCCGCGAATGCCATCGGTTCCGAAATATTCTCTGCTCATGGTCTTGCGTCATGTTGCGGGCAAAACGCGGCGCGCCTCGCCCTACCGTGTTGACTGTTCCTGACTGGCCTGCAAGCGCGCTATCGTGCGGCAGATGCCTGCACTGACGCCTCTTCCACGGCCAGCCACACCTTCAGCGCGTCCACCGTCTCGCGCACATCGTGCACGCGAATCATCACGGCGCCACCGGCCACGCAGCGCATCGCCGCGGTGACCGAAGCCACGGTGCGATCAGCGGTGTCGTCGCCGAGAATGGCTGCGAACATGCGTTTGCGTGACAGCCCGGTCAGAAGATGCCCTGCCTCGGCAATGACCGGCAGGTTCGCGAGCAATCGAAGATTGTGCTCGAGGGTCTTGCCGAAGCCGAAGCCCGGATCGAGAAGGATAGCCGAAGCGGGAATACCGTGACGTTCACAAGCCTCACGACGCTCGACGAGAAAGGCAGCCACTTCGGCGACGACATCACGATAGTGCGGATCGAGCTGCATGCTGCGCGGCTCACCCTGCATGTGCATGAGACAGACGGCAAGCCCGGTATCCGCGGCCGCCTCGAGCGCACCGGGTTCACGCAGGGCGCGCACGTCGTTGATGAGATCCGCGCCCGCCGCAGCGGCTTCGCGCATCAGCTCCGGCTTGCTGGTATCGATGGAGATCGCGATGTCGCTCTCGGCACGCAGCGCCTCGATCACGGGAATGGTGCGGCGACGCTCTTCCTCGAGAGACACCTCGGCGGCCCCCGGCCGGGTGGACTCACCGCCGATGTCGATGATGTCGGCACCCTCGGCGATCATGTGTCGAGCATGCGCGAGCGCAGCATCGAGCCCCTCGTGTTCACCACCATCGGAAAACGAATCCGGGGTGACGTTCAGGATCCCCATGACCCACGGCCGCTTCAGGTAAAGCGGCCGCGTCGAGGGAATCGTCAGAGGAAAGGCCGAAGATGCAACAGGCATGTCGGCAGACGAACGATCAGCGTTCAGTGGAGACTTGGCGACGGGTTGGCACCCCCGGCTTCCTCGTCGTCATCGTCGTCACCGCCGTCCGCGACAGGATCGGTGTCGGCGTCGACGACTGGCTCGGCCTTGCCGCTTGGCTGTCCGTCGCCACCTTGCGGATCGTCGCCGCTCCAGTCGGCCGGTGGGCCCACTTCCTCTCGGTTCATGAGACGCTTGACCTGGTCGGCGTCGATGGTTTCATACTTCATGAGCGCGTCGGACATGGCGTGCAGGATGTCGAGATTCTCCGTGAGGATGGTTTTCGCACGCTCGTAGTTGCGGTCGATGATGTCGCGGATCTCGGTGTCGATGCGTCTGACGATATCGTCCGACATCGGCTTCTGCTTGGTCGAGGAGCGGCCGAGGAACACCTCGCCCTCCTCTTCCGAGTAGGCGAGCGGACCCATTTCGTCGGAAAGCCCCCACTTGGTGACCATGTTGCGCGCGATTTCGGTGGCACGCTCGATGTCGTTCGAGGCACCGGTGGTGACGTTCTCGGCACCGAAGATGATTTCCTCGGCGATGCGGCCACCGTAGAGCGTCGACACACGGCTTTCGAGTTCGAGCCTCGACTGGCTGTAGCGATCCTCCTCGGGCAGATACATCGTGACGCCGAGCGCGCGACCGCGCGGAATGATCGTTACCTTGTAAACGGGATCGTGCTGCGGCACGAGGTAGCCGACGATGGCGTGTCCTGCCTCGTGATAGGCCGTGAGCTTCTTTTCCTGCTCGGTCATGGCCATCGAACGTCGTTCGGCACCCATCATGATCTTGTCTTTCGCGCGCTCGAAGTCGCTCATGTCCACCTGGCGCTCGTTGGCACGTGCGGCAAAGAGCGCGGCCTCGTTGACGAGGTTGGCAAGATCGGCGCCCGAGAAGCCCGGGGTGCCGCGCGCGATGAGATCGGGGCGCACGTCGTCGGCAAGCGGTACCTTCGCCATGTGTACCTTCAGGATCTGCTCACGACCACGCACGTCGGGCAGCGGCACCACCACCTGGCGGTCGAAGCGGCCGGGGCGCAGCAGCGCCGGGTCGAGCACGTCCGGGCGGTTGGTGGCCGCGATGACGATGACGCCCTCGTTGCCCTCGAAACCGTCCATTTCGACGAGTAGCTGGTTCAGGGTCTGTTCGCGCTCGTCGTGACCGCCGCCAAGGCCTGCGCCACGGTGACGACCGACAGCGTCGATTTCGTCGATGAAGATGATGCAGGGTGAGTGCTTCTTGGCCTGCTCGAACATGTCGCGCACGCGGCTTGCACCGACGCCCACGAACATCTCGACGAAGTCGGAACCGGAAATGGTGAAGAACGGTACCTTGGCTTCGCCGGCGATGGCCTTGGCGAGCAGGGTCTTGCCGGTACCGGGCGAACCCACCATGAGCACGCCACGCGGAATCTTGCCGCCGAGCTTCTGGAACTTTCCCGGGTCCCTGAGGAACTCGACGAGTTCCGATACTTCTTCCTTGGCTTCCTCGACACCGGCCACGTCGGCAAAGGTGACCTTGACCTGGTCTTCCGAGAGCAGGCGTGCCTTGCTCTTGCCGAAGGACATCGCGCCACGTCCGGCACCACCGCCCTGCATCTGGCGCATGAAGAACAGCCACAGGCCGATCAGCAGGATGAAGGGGAACCAGCTGATGAGGATGTTGAGAAGGAGGCTCGGGTTCTCGGGCGGCACACGCTCGAACTGCACGCCGTGCTTCTCGAGTTCACCGATCAAGGCCGTGTTGTCGGTTTCCGCGTTGTAGGTGGTGAACACGGCCCCGCCCGCGCGGGTGCCACGGATTTCCACCTCGTCGACGAAGGCGACGCGATCGACCGAGCCCGCCTTGACCTCTTCGAGGAAGTCCGAGTACGGAATGGTGTTGCCCGCTACGCGCTGATCGCCGAGGTTGTTGAAGACCGTCATCAGAATGACGGCGATCACGACCCACAGCAGGACGGTTTTTACAATATCGTTCAAGCTCTTGATCCTCTGTCATCCGCTCGTTTTCGACCGAGCGAAACCACTTCGCGGAGTGAAGGGCAGGATTTACGCCATGTCACAACACTCTGCTGCGGCGCAGGAGACAAACTCCCACACTCGATGATAGCACCGGGCGCCTGCCAGCACAGCAAAGCTGTGCGCAACAACACTTGCGCAGCAGAACCGGCGCAGCAGAACCGGCGCAGCAACGCTGGCATGGCAGTCACTCGCCGGCGTTACGCGGCCTTGCGGCAACCACGTAGACCTCACGACTTCTGGCTCGCGACGCATCCGGTTTCCTCACCTTGACGGTAACGAACGTCTGTCTGAGACCGCGCATCCAGTCATCGAAGCCTTCACCCTGGAATACCTTGACCACGAACATGCCGTCGGGCTTCAGGTACTCCAGCGCCGCCTCGGTCGCGAGTTCCACCAGTGCCATCGCGCGCGCCTGATCGCTCGCTGCCACTCCACTGATATTGGGTGCCATATCGGAAAGGACAAGATCAGCCCGGCCAGGCATGGCCGCATGAATCGCATCCGCAGTTGATTGCTCAGTGAAATCTCCCTGAATGAAGCTGACGTCGGCAAGGGCATCCATCGGCAGGATGTCGCTGGCGACGATACAGCCCTTGTCGCCAAGCTTCTCGGAAAGATACTGCGTCCACCCACCGGGCGCGGCACCGAGTTCGAGCACCGTGAGGCCCGGTTCGAGCAGTCGATCGCGCGCGTCGAGTTCCATGAGCTTGTACACCGCACGCGAGCGATAGCCTTCGGCGCGCGCCCGCTTCACGTGGGCATCACCGAGATGCTCGGCCATCCAGCGGCGGCTGTTCTTGCGCCTTGCAGCACACATCGTGAATCGGGATTCCGGCAATCAGGGGATCAGACAGGTATCGGAAGACGATCAGAACACGAATCGACAGGAATCGCAAAGACCCTGGTCGGAACAAGGAGAATGCCAGCGCAAGGTACGCCGACACGGGTAGACTCCGGCGCATGAATGACAAGACACCGCAGAAACCCGACTACGAGTCGCGAAAACCCCTTGGCAAACAGCAGAAGAAATACCTGAAGGGTCTGGCCCACACGCTCGACCCGGTGGTGCGCATCGGCCAGAAAGGCCTTACCGAGGCCGTGCTTGCCGAACTCGAGATCGCGCTCGATCATCACGAACTCGTCAAGATCAATCTCGCCGGCGCGCGCGAGGAGCGTGCCAGGCAGCTCGACGCACTGTGCAAGGCAACACTCGCCGAGCCCGTGCAGCAGATCGGACACACTGCCACGGTATACCGGCCCAACCCGCAGCACCCGCGCATTCAGTTCGAATCATGACAATTCACACAGGCCTGATGGCCCGCGTGTCATCCCCCACCACCCCCTGCCGCAACGCGGAATCGTCGCGCAATTGAAGTGGCGCCGGCTGCGGAAGCGCCCTGCAGCCGAGAACAAACGTAAAAAAAAAGTGGCCGTGACCTCTGGCAAATTTCGCTGGCATCGGTACGATAAGGGCTGCGTATCCTGCAAACGCTCCGGAACCCATGGCCCGCAACCACAATTTCCACTACGATGATCAGGGAATTCCCCGCGCCGGAGGACCCGCCAACGAGAAGCCGCTGATGCAGTTTCTCGAGTCCGACATCCAAGGCAGTGATTCCCTCTGTCGGGCCCTCATGGACGACATCGAAGCCATCGGAGACGGCTCCGATGACGAACGCGAGTTCATCGGCAATGTCCACAGTGCCACCATGAGCACCGCGGGCGTCATCATCGAACGCCTTGCCGACGATGCCGTACCCGATGAACAGTACCCCTACAAACTGCCACTCAAGCAGTTTCGTGAAGTGGTGGAGGACTGGGAAGTGTTCATCATGGACGACCAGTTCGACGACATCACGCTCGACGACGAATTCAGCGACGACGACTACGCCTGAACCTGCCGTTCAAACCCTTCAACGGCGCGCCACAACGTTCGCATCACACCAGCACAGGGAAAACACAATGGCCAATCTGCTCGACCTCATTCAGGGTAACGAAGAACATGGCGCATTCGATCAACTGCAACGCGAATTCAACCTCTCCGCAGAGGAAACGAAAAGCGCGGTCAACGAACTCGTACCGGCGCTGAGGCGCGGGCTGCAGAAGAACACCGAGAGCTCGCCTGGCATGGATGAGCTCCTCGAAGCGCTCAGAACCGGCGATCATGGTCGCTACATCGGTGACCCGAGCACACTCGGACGACCCGAAACCATCAAGGACGGCAACGACATTCTCGGTCACATATTCGGCAGCAAGGAGGTCAGCCGTGAAGTGGCTTCGCGCGCTGCACAGAAGTCCGGCATCAGTTCATCCATTCTCGGAAAGATGCTTCCCGTGGTGGCCTCGATCGTCATGGGCACACTCAGCAAGCAGGTCCTTGGTGGCGGGCGGAGCGCCTCACGCACCGATTCGGGCGGTATCCTCGGCTCCCTTCTCGACGGTGACCGCGACGGTTCGATCTGGGACGACGTGCTCGGCATGGCGGCACGAAGCCTGTTGCGCTGAGCTGAGGCAGGCAGGATCGGAGTGAATCGAGCGACTTGAAACACACCTGAAACGACACCATCTCGACAGGGGAACACCGAGATCGGCATGGAAAGCCGACCGTGTGCGTTCTATAAAAGTGGTTCTCTCAGCAGGTTTCATCATCATGACCCGCAACGAAAAGCTCGAAAACATCACTCGCATCCTGCACCAGCTGCTACGGGCCCTGCCCGCCATTCGCGAACAGGGAAGTCGCGAAATGCTCGAGAAGCAGCTGCGGCTGATCGCCTATTTCCAGGCGCGCTACGACGAACTCGTCGGCGCGCAGACTCCCCAGCCCGCCTGACCATTCGACAGGCCCGAAACAACACGAGATTCATGAGCCAGCAGGTCGCCATTCTCGGCGCATCGGGGTATACCGGTGCCGAACTCGTTCGCCTGATTGCGACACACCCGAACATCGAGATTGCCGCACTGTCGGCCAATGCCAAGGCCGGTCTCGACATGCGCGAGGTGTTTCCGCATCTCCGTCACCTCGATCTGCCGCGACTGGAACGCATCGAGGACCTGGACGTCAGCGCGCTCGATCTCGTCTTCTGCGCACTGCCGCACGCCACCAGTCAGGCCGTCATCAGCAAGTTGCCCGAGAGTGTCAAGGTGGTGGATCTCTCGGCCGACTTTCGCCTGCGTGACCCGGCAAGCTACGAGAAGTGGTATGGCCAGCCGCATGCGGCAACGACACTGCAACAGCAGGCGGTGTACGGCCTCACCGAGTTCTATCGCGAGGATATCCGCAAGGCGCGGCTGGTTGCCGGTACCGGCTGCAACGCCGCCACCGCACAGTACGCACTGCGCCCGCTGATCGAGAAGGAACTGATCGATCTCGATCATATCGTCATCGATCTCAAGGCCGCAGTCAGTGGTGCCGGTCGTTCCGCAAAGGAGGCCTTCCTGCACGCCGAGCTTTCCGAGGGCGCACACGCCTACGCGGCCGGTGGCACCCATCGTCATCTCGGTGAATTCGACCAGGAATTCTCGGCCATCGCCGGACGCAAGGTCGAGGTGATCTTCACCCCGCACCTGATTCCGGCCAACCGCGGCATTCTGGCCTCCATTCACGTCGTCGGCAACGCCAGCGACATTCATGCAGCCCTCGCCGCTCGCTATGCCGAGGAACCCTTCATCGAGGTGCTGCCGCTCGGTGAACTGCCGTCGATACGCCACGTTCGCGGCAGCAACTTCTGTCACATCGGTGTGGTGGCCGATCGTCGCGAACACCGCACGCTTGTCGTCGCCGCGCTCGACAACCTGACCAAGGGCTCATCCGGCCAGGCACTCCAGAACGCCAACCTCATGCTCGGCCTGCCCGAAACAACGGGGCTCATGCTCGCACCGGTATTCCCCTGAGGCTCGACCACCACCCCTGCTAGACTTCTGACCTCCGACGCACCCACGACTACCGGAGCAACTCATGTCTTCCAGCCTGCTGGCCCTGCTCGACGACATCACCATGGTGCTCGACGACGTCGCGGCCATGACGAAACTCGCTGCGAAGAAAACCGCCGGCGTGCTCGGCGATGATCTCGCACTCAACGCCGAGCAGGTCACCGGCGTCCGCGCCGAACGGGAAATACCCGTCATCTGGGCCGTGGCCAAGGGCTCCTTCGTCAACAAGCTCATCATCGTGCCCGTGGCGCTGGCCATCAGCGCAATTGCACCGTTTCTGATCACGCCACTGCTGCTGATCGGCGGCCTGTTTCTCTGCTACGAAGGCGTGCACAAGGTGCTGCACAAGTTCCTGCATCCCGAGGAAGCCGAACAGGAGAAGGCGGAAATCCACAGCGCCCTCATCGACGAGAACACCGACATGGTCGCGTTCGAGAAGGAGAAGATCAAGGGAGCAATCCGCACCGACTTCATTCTTTCGGCCGAAATCATCGTCATCGCCCTCGGTACCGTGGCCGAGTCCGACTTCACGGTACGGCTTACGGTACTGGCCGTGATCTCGCTGCTCATGATCGCCTTCGTCTACGGCCTGGTGGCGGGTATCGTCAAGCTCGACGACCTGGGTCGCCATCTTTCCGCACCGGACAGGAGCGGCAATCCACCTTCGAGGTTTGCAGAACGCCTCGGCGAGGGGCTACTGTGGTTTTCACCGATACTCATGAAGACGCTGTCGGTGGTGGGTACCGCGGCGATGTTCCTTGTCGGCGGCGGTATCGTCGTGCACGCCTTTCACTGGATTGCCGAGCATGTCGAACACGCGGCCGCGACGGTCGGTCATCTACCGGCGCTGCAGACCGTCGGATTCCTCGGTACCGCGGCCGAAGTGATCACGGGATCGCTTCTGAACGGCCTCGTCGGCTTCGTGGCCGGCGGCGTTGTCTTCGCCGTGATCAGCCTGATCCGAAAGCTGCGCGGAAGCGATGATTCACACGGCCACGGCAACGCCGCTGGGTCGGCCGGGCATTGAGCAAGGCGTTCTCACCCATGTCCTTATACACAAATCACGTGCTGTCTTCGAGGCGACGCATGAATTTCATGCCGGCGGCGCATGATGCCACCTGTTTCATCCCCTTCCAGATG
>PDWI01003863.1_pt1 | contig 20687 bp, 13 predicted proteins | sample 1430891 | NCBI WGS metagenome assembly PDWI01 (sample SAMN01162508, study PRJNA174530) | Oral metagenome, whole genome shotgun sequencing project. | biome: Marine environment; feature: Marine mammal; material: Swab sample of the gingival sulcus; isolation source: swab sample of gingival sulcus... | reverse complement strand
TATTTTTTGGTTATGTCAATAATTTTTTGTTATTTTTTTGCGTCTTTTATTTCCTTTTTTTCCCGAAGGGAAAATATTCTGAAACTCTAAACTCTAGGTTTGAAAGAGTAAGACCGTGAAAAATTCTCCCAACAGAGCGAGACCCGCATGAAGCGTTATGGTGGCTGTTGTCGTTTCGAGCTTGAAAGGAAGTATTGTTAGAGGCGTAATAATTTAACCCCGTTGGTGATGGAATTTTAGAGCTTTAGAAAAACTATTATACCATCCTTACGAGGTTTTTTATCGCCGTTTTTGGGAGAGATAGAACGTCAGCTCTTCAGCCGCTGAGATGAATGGCAGGATGCATCTTTTGAAGATAATGTGATTAAAAAGGGAGGTGGTTGTCTCCTGTAGGTGGATCTGTTTTTAATGGTGAATATTGACCTTTTCTGCTAAGATGCCCGGGCTCTTGTTCGTTTATGTATTTACGTCTGCTACAAAAAAAGGATGTCTTTATAAGGCTCACAAAAAAGAGAATGGAAGACATTATAGATGCCCAGTTCGCTGTTGCCAGATACGAGATGAGATATGTGGGCATTTTGGTGCTTACGTTGGCGAGAAATAGGGGCTGGATCAGGGAGGTTTTGTGGGGACATCACAATCATGGATTTGTCAGGAAAGGGTTGGGCGACTGATTTTTTATCTTAATGGCTTTGAAAAACACCAGAGGAAATAAAATGATAAAGAAATTTATCAAAAAAGGACTGAATCGTATTGGAGGTAATCCTTATCACTTCCTTGATAGCTTATTTATACCTTTTGATCGAAAGAATATTCTCAGGACACGGAATATAAGGCTCATTCCCGGCGAAAAGAATCGAAGGGGTGGCAAATATTCCTACGCTGAGTGGGCGCACGTTATAGGTATTTTTCAGACTATGATGTGTGTTCATCTGAGAAATACAGATAACAACAAAATACTTGATATAGGTTGTGGAACCGGGTTGTTGGGGATAGCTAGTGAACCGTTTCTGGGGCGGGATGGGAAGTACACAGGGATAGACGTCATGAAAGATGATATTGAATTTTGCCGTGGTCATTTTCCTGCTGCAAATTTCGAGTTTATACATTTTGATGTCACCAACCCGGCCTATGCTCCCTTTCAGAAAGATACTAAGCTGGAATGGCCAGTAGAAAGTGGGAGTATTGATATGGTTACAGCTTTATCAGTTTGGACGCACTTGAATAAGGATGATGCTTTATTTTATTTCAAAGAGATAAGTCGTGTCCTCAAGTCAGGTGGTAGGGCAATAGTTACCTTTTTTCTTCTGGATGAACTTTATGAAGAGAGCCTCAAGATGAGATCGCATCAGAAGGGGAGATATCACATGACCCATCAAGATCAATGGGTTTTTGATCAACCAGCTTATGGGGAAGACGCATGGTTGCACCCCAAATGGGCAGAGATCCCTGAAAGCGCAATAGGGGTTACTGCTACTGGTCTTGATTGTCTTCTTAGCGCTGGAGAATTAACACTGACAAAAAAATATCAGGGAAATTGGAAAGAAGTACCAGGAGCTTTTTTTCAAGATATATTGATCTTCGAGAAAGCGTAACAAAACGTTAATCTCTAGTTAATTCAGTTAGCTGGGTAGATCCAATTCTCATCAAAAGCATGAAGAATATGATAAGTAAGACGATATCTGACTTCCAGATGGAAAAACTAAATGAAAAAATGACCTGAAAGCTTAAGAGCAATGTTATCAAGACATGAGATTTGTCATTTTTTGAATAGAACTTCCTTAAAAAATATAAGAAATAACTATTGATAGCCAGTAAAAATGCTACCCCGAGTAGGCCAAATTCGATCATAAACTGAAAAACAATGTTATGCGGGTGGCCTCCAGGGAGTATGGAGCCATAAACAGGATGATTCCTTTTTTTATCTGGATATCGTATTGACATGGAACTACCAAAACCGTATCCAAGAACAGGTTTCTGTTCAATTATATTATGAGTAGCTGCATAAATAGGTACTCTGGACATAACTGACGATTCTATTGAATTACTATATGTTGGTTTTTCCTGATAATAAAATTTCTGGTTTGAAAAGGTAAAAAAAATTAAGATCAACAACGGAGCAATTATGGTTCCATTAAAAAACAGGAAATAAATTGTCTTGTATTTAAATATATTTACCTTCTTACATATAAGGTATAACAATCCACTCGTGATTAGTGCCAGTACCGCACCTTCTGATTTTAGATTTATTGTGGCCACTAATACCACCAAAAAAAGAATCATGAGGAATACTTTGCTTTTCAGGTTTTTTAGCTGAAATGTGACAACTGTCCCCCAGTAGAAAAAAACGAACCAGCTTGCAGTAAATTTGTTATTCCACAAGGTTGCTGCTCGTAAATCATATCCAAGAGATTTGTTTATACTGCGAAAAGGAGTGAGAAATGATAAGGCTTGTTCTGTATTGAAACTGGTGTAATAATCAACGAGAATTATGGAACAAAGAAATATCAGCAACGCAGAAAAAATGTAAGATAAATATTTTATATCATTCTTATTAAGGTGTAGTAGTGCGAATACAATAACGATCCCATATCCAAATCTTATGGTGGATATTTTGTACCAGCTGTAAGACGAATACTGGGATAGTGGAAACACCAGACTGAGAAAAGATAGTATGAGATATATCAGGAAAAACCATAGTACAGATTTTGAAACCTTGCTTCTGACGGGAGTAATGAGAAACCGGGATAGCGCAATAATCAGTATTAACGGATAAATGCAATCCGCAATACTGTCATCACAGGTAGCGTTAAGTACAGCATAAAAGCTTAAAATGAAAGGTATTGCGGCAAGTAGAGCTGTTGAGAGCACGTGCTGCAGATTGTTGTTAAACGTCATTATTGTCTCCGATAAATACTCATTTTTTTTAGTTGATTACCGCAGAGGCAAGCTACAAGGAGAAATCTAACGGAATCATTGGTTAGTTGTTTTAACTCTCCGGGATATGATCTTTAAAAAACTGGTTGCAACCTGTTACGTGGTAAAAAAATGTGGTTTGATAGCAGCATTTTCCTTAAAAGAGGAATTATATACCATTCTGATCGGAAAAGTTCTACTTGTTACTGAAAGTTCATTCAAGATGGCTCTCGAAAAGGCTTTCTCTTTTATAATTGAGCTTTCTCCGTTTTCGATGGGGAAAGGCTGATAGTGCTTTATTTGAAATTAACTGGTTATCTGGAAAAAAGCAGTAAACGATGGTTCAATTTTTTAAACAAATATTTGCCCAACAAGCTCTTATACGGGCCATGGCGCAGCGGGATTTAGGTGCGCGGTACGCGGGCTCGTTCCTGGGCTGGATATGGTCTTTTATCCAGCCCTTTGTCATGATTCTGGTGTTTTGGTTTATTTTCAGCGTGGGGTTCAGGGTAAAGCCGACCAACGATGTCCCTTTTGTTGTCTGGTTGACTGCTGGGATGGCTGCATGGTTTGTTTTTTCTGAAATTGTCAATAGTTCACCCAGTTTGGTTGTTTCGGTCGCAAATCTGGTGAAAAAAACTCTGTTTCCTTCTGAGGTATTGCCTGTTGTTACTATTCTTACGTCACTTTTTGCCCATGGTGTTTTTGTTTTGATATTGCTCGGGTTGCTTTTTGCCCAGGGGATGCCTTTTTCACTGTATTATTTCCAGGCAATTTATTATCTGGTATGTCTGGTCGTATTGGGGCTTGGGTGTGCCTGGGCTATTTCAGCTGTGCATGTCTTTATTCGTGATGTTGGGCAAATGGTTGGTGTCGTAATGCAGGTGGGCTTCTGGTTTACTCCTGTGTTTTGGGATGCTCAAATAATGTCGCCGAAGATCCAGCTGTTACTGAAATTGAATCCCATGCATTATGTTGTGCAAGGTTATCGGGATTCCTTTATTTTTTTTGTTCCTTTTTGGCATCATCCTGTGCAGACGCTTTATTTTTGGGGAGTAGCGTTGCTGTTGCTGTTTGCAGGGAGTCGTATTTTTATGAAACTTAAACCGCAATTTGCTGATGTTCTTTAGCGGCAGCTTGGTTTTTTGTTCTGGATTTTTAATAAGTCTGTCCGAAATTTTATAAATATATTTGGTGTATGAAGACTGCAATTAGAGTTGAAGGACTTTCCAAAAAATTTAAGCTGTATAACAAGAGAATTGACAGACTCAAAGAGACTTTTTTAGGCGCGAAATCCTGCCATACTCCCTATCATGCACTTTCCAATGTCAGTTTTTCCATTAAAAAGGGAGAGACTGCAGGTATAGTCGGGCGTAATGGCAGCGGCAAATCAACGTTGCTGCAGCTTGTTTGCGGGATTTTGGAACAAACTTCAGGAACCATTGAGGTCAACGGTAAAATTTCTGCGTTGCTAGAGCTCGGAGCCGGGTTTAATCCAGAGTTTACTGGCCTTGAAAACGTCTATCTCAATGCGTCAATTCTCGGAATGCCCAGGGAAGAGGTTGATTTGTATCTGGATGATATTCTCGATTTTGCCGACATCGGTGCGTTTATTTATCAACCGGTGAAGACCTATTCCAGTGGTATGTATATAAGATTAGCTTTTGCTGTTGCCGTCAATGTAAAGCCGGATATTTTAATTGTGGATGAAGCATTGGCTGTTGGTGATACCCTGTTTCAGGCAAAGTGCTTTGCCAAGTTTCGGGAGTTTCAAGAGAAGGGAATTACCATTCTTTTTGTAACCCACTCCATGGAGTTGCTTGCCCGATATTGTACTTCAGCTCTGTTGCTTGATAAGGGGAATCTCTTGATGCAGGGGCCGGCAAAGGAGGTAATTGACGAATATAATCGACTTACGGTTAATTGTGCAAAAAGGGCTTCGACTGGGGCAAAACTTGTTGAAAACAAAATCACGAAAGAGAGAGAAAAGGGTTCCAGTGGAGAAAAAACAGCGGTTTCTTCCTGTCAAGAGATCGAAAAGGAGGGGGAGCCTGTTGCTCTGAAACTGAATCCAAAAGAAGACCGCTATGGTAATGGAAAGGCCGAGATCCTGGATTTTGGCGTAAATGTGCTCAGTGGGGAGGTAACCCAGACGTTTGTTCATGGGGAAGAGTATTTGTTCTGGGTCGAAATAAAATTTAAGGAAGCCTTGCCTGACCCAATAGTTGCTTACACAATCAGAGATGTAAAGGGTCTTGTTGTTAGTGGAACCAATACCAGTTTCAAGGAAAAAGAGGTAGGGGCCGTTACTCCAGGAGAGATTGTGCTGGTAACATTCAGGCATGTATTGTCTTTAAACCCGGGCGACTACCTGTTATCGTTTGGTTGTGCGGGATTTCAGGATGGTGACTATGTCGTCTACGACCGCCGTTTTGATGTTGTCCCCTTTCAGGTTGTTTACGATAAAGCAACGGTTGGGATCTTTGATATGAATTCAGATGTATCTGTGTGCCGGATATGAGCTTTATGATGCTGCCATTGACAGGAGAAATCCGAAGTGTCCAGGGGTAATTGTATGCGTGAAATCATAGTTACCGGTTCGCACCGATCAGGCACTTCGGCAGTATCAACGTTTTTGGCCAATCTGGGTATCAACGTTGGAGAACCTGAAAAATTGATTGATGCCGCAGAGGATAACGAAAATGGTTTTTTTGAACGCCTGGATGTCATGGCGATCAATGATACAATCCTCTCCAGAGTTCATTCCAGGTGGGATTATCTTGACAGCAATGCTTTAGAACTTCTTGATCCTGAAAATGTAGAGCCGGAAATTACGGCGGGTATGAATGAGATTCTGACTTCTTTTCAGGAGAAAGAACGAACATTTCTGTTGAAGGATCCCCGTTTTTGTCTGACCTTGCCTGTCTGGTTGAACTGTCTGAAAAACCCCTTAATCATAGTCTGCTTGAGGAATCCGCTGGAGATCGCCAGATCGCTACAGAAACGAGAGGGATTTTCTGTATACAAAGGCCTGGCCATTTGGGAGTCCTACCTGCTGTATCTTGGTCAGATTACTCCTGATGTTGATTGTATCTATGTCGATTTTAATAAATTACTCAAAGAGCCCGAAAAATATGCCCGATTGTTGTGGGACGAACTGGTTTTGCATGGGGTTCGCGGGTTGTCCAATGTCGATGATGCCGTTAAGGCATCGTTTCGTCTGGGGTTAAAGCACGAAGAGGCAGATGCAAAAGAGCTGGAGATGTATCTTTCATCGCGGCAAATGAAACTATGGGAGGGGCTGGTAGAAAACAAAAATTTGCAGGGAGTGGATACAGCCGCTGTAGATTTTCTGAATAATGAAGCATTTCTGCAGAAAAATACTGGTCTGGGGTATGCGAAGCAAATCATTCGTCTGACTCCCTGTAGTCGTGAAAATTCACCAGCGTCGTCTCCGGTTACCCATCTTGTCAAAGATAAACAGCGTTTTGTTTTTTCTGGAAATTTTGCAGAATGTCAGAAGTTTATATTAGAGCCTCTCAACAGGTCATGTGTTGTTGTGTCTCTGCAGGTAACGGTATTTTCTGGTGACCAGTATGAGTTGATTGATCCTGTTGGGCATAATGGGATATATGATGCAGAGCTGAAACACTACTACTTTCCCATCGCCCGACCGGAATTTGTATTACAGTCGAGTTTTACTGTCGTTACAAGGGTTGAAGTGGAGATTCAATTCGCCTCTCTGGATGTGGAAGAAATTCAAAAATTGCTGATTGATTATTTGAGTTCCCGGTATTTCCTGCAGGCTTCAAAAATACAGGATAATAACAAATCGACCGCGGTCGTCGGTAAGAGATGGTTTTTAAAGCCCGTCGCATTGTTGCGTGGTGTTGTGAAGTTATTTCTGGACAGGGTTAATCTGCTATTGCTAATAAGGCATTATCAGGCTTTGTTTAGACACGAGGCCCTTTTTTCACCAGATTTTTATCGAAAAAAAAATCCTGATATACAATCTTCAAGTATCCCTCCTTTGCTGCACTTTCTTGCCTATGGCTGGCGGGAGGGTCGGAATCCCTGTCCGTATTTTGATGTGGGGTACTATCTTCACATGTACTCTGATGTTCAGGAAAGCCGGGTTAATCCTCTGCTGCACTATATTGATAAAGGTTGGCGAGAGGGCCGAAATCCAGACAGCTCCTTTAATACAATGGAGTATCTTGCAGCCAATCTGGAGCTTCTGCAAACAGGGGATAACCCTTTGGTACACGCTGCGTCGAAGGAGGGGAAAAATGCTCGAGAGAAAAAAACTGTTGATTTTGAGTTTTCTCCGGCGATAGACAGGGGGAATTTAACGAAAAAACTTTATGTGCTCATCCCTGTGTATCTTTGCCGGGATGAGGGGATAGAAGCGTTTTCCCTGTTGCTGCGTTCGCTATCTCAATCCTATTGGGCACCAATAGATAACCTCTTTTTTCTGTTTATAGACGATGCCTCCCCATTTGATGTTGTACAGGCTCAATTGGAAAAATTTGAATTTGCAGAACGTGCAGATGTTATTTTTATTCGAAATGAAACGAATAAAGGATTTGTTGGGACTGTTAACAAGGGGTTGCGGGCTGTTCCGGCAGAATCAGATGTCGTTATCCTGAACAGCGATACCGAAATACACGGCTCTGTATTTGAAATCCTGCAACGAGCTTGTTATCGCCACCCTCAAACAGCATCGGTTACCCCCTTGTCTAACCGGGCTACTATTGCCTGTTTGACCAATTGGCCATTAGGTGAAGATATTTGTTTTTCCAGTACTCCTGAAGAAATTGCTTTGAAAGTGGAAGAAATCGGGCTTGTTTCTTCTGATTTTGCTGTTCCCACAGCTCATGGTTTTTGTATGTATCTTTCACGAGATGCATTGAACAGTACGGGGCTCTTTGATGAAAAAACTTTTGGTGATGGTTATGGCGAGGAAAATGATTGGTCCATGCGAGCGATTGCAAATGGCTTTAAGCATACCATCTGTACGGAATGCTATGTTCATCACCACGAGTCCAGATCGTTTGATTCCAAAAGAAAACAGCAGCTTACAGAAAAAAACTCGAAGCTTCTTGAGCAGAAGCACCCATATTATCCAGCTTTTGTCAGGGGGTATATACGTAAAAATCCCCTGAATCGCCACAGAAGCTTGCTGCAATTGCTATTGATGGAACTTCCCAGGAAAAAAGACGGCAAACAGACTGTTTGCTTTGTCATCCACGACTCTTTTTCTAACTGCACTGGTGGCGTACAGCACCATGTGAAACAGCTTGTTGCAGAACTAAACAAGGCTGGTAACTATGAGGTCATTGTTGTAGCTCCAGAAAAGTTTAAAGGGCAGCGGTATGAGATTCATCTGGTCCATGGACTGGATACCATCTTGCTGAGAGAACTTTCAATTGATGCCCTGGGCGCACTGCTCCCTCTGTTTAACAGGCGGATTGATTATCTTCATGTCCATCATACCCTGGGCCTGGCTGATGTGCTTATTTCGTGGATTGTTGCCCTTCAGACGCGGAAGAAGGTCTTTTCTATTCATGATTACGATCTGTTCTGTGCAAATCCCTTTATGCTTAATGAGGATGAAGAGCAAAGTGTTTCTTCCAGAGATGAGTGCGGGCTCAATACGGTTTCTGCTGCAAAGCTGGAAAAAGCAAAAAAACTACTCCGGGAGTTTGATGCGATAATTGTTCCTTCCGCCAATTGCCGCAGACAGGTTGAGGGTTTTGTTGATGATAGTATTTCGGAGCGCATTCACGTCTTGCCCCATTGCCTGGCTTTTGCCGATTATGTGATTGAAAAAAGACCACAAGGAGGGAGAGAATCAGCACAATTTTCCAGTAATATTGTGTTTTTAGGTTCCTTGTATCCTCACAAGGGGGGGGGGGTATTTCTCCAGAGTTGTGACGAACTTAAATCCCGTGGTTTTAACCTGCTGATTTTTGGTCATGTTCAGGAGGCTCTTCTGGATACCTGCAAGAATGTCCCGCCTGTTCTTCCCTTTTCAAACTGGAAGGAGTTGTTGACTTTAAAAAACACCTATGGTGTTGGTGTGGCAGTTATGCCGTCTATCTCGGTTGAAACATTTTCTTATACATTGTACGAAGCAATATTTTTGCTTGGCATACCCGTTGTTGTCGGAGCCTGTGGAAATCCTAACGAGGTGGTTGCAAAATATAAGATTGGAGAATGTCTTGAGGAGTATACTGTCAACGCCGTTGTGGAAGCTGTTGAAAAAATATCTGCTCATTATGACAGTTATCTAAAAGCAATTGATGCATATAAAAATGCGGCGATGGCAGACTTTACTGCGGGAAAGTATTTCGAGAAATATATGGCAATACTTTCAGAAAACAGCAGGGCTTTCAGTGTTGATAACTGTAGAGAGAGTTTACCGGAGTTCTTTGATCTTTCAAAGGCTTCCCGGCAGGTTATGAATCGGTCTTTGCGGAGCAAGCCTGCCCGGAAGATGAGAGTGCTTGTTGTTCATGGGCTGACGAAAGATGATCCACCTTTCTTTTTCAGAGTGGAAAATCCTGTAGAGTATATGAAGAAAAATGGTTGGGATGTTGTTGTTGCACACATGGATAATATTCCGGTTGATCAAGAGGGTTTTGATCTTGTTTATCTATCCAGAACCCCCGAATCACCTGAGATTGCAGCGTTATTAAAGAATACGAAAGTAAATAATATACCGACAGTCCTGGATGTTGATGATTTGATTTTTCATCCTGGTTTTATGGAGAAACTTTATTTTATAAGGGAGGATTTGGCTAAATACGAAGAATACCAGCAGCTGCTCCATTCCATGGAACCGGTTTTTAATCAAGTCGATATCTTGCTGGCCAGTACCCCGGAAATTGCATTTTGGGGAGAGCAGTACGGGAAAACATCCCTTGTTTTCAGGAATAGATTACGGTTTAGTCGCCTTGAAAAATATCGCAGGATGTATTCTGCCCGGCCAGTTTACAAGGAAAAACTTATAGGGTATTTTTCGGGCTCAAATACCCATGATGATGATTTCGCCTTACTGGCTCCAATAGTGGAAAAAATTCTCAGGAAGGAGCCGGAGGCGCGCCTTCTGGTGATGGGCTTTACCCGTAAGGATCTCTTTGCGGATGACTTCTCATCACAGATTATTTACCGTGATTTTTCAACCTATGAAGAATATTTGGCGGCTATTCAGAAATGCAAGGTCATTGTGGCTCCAATTGCTCAGATTAATTCGTTTTCTCATTCGAAAAGCAATATTAAACTGCTTGAGGCCGCAGCTGTTGGAACCCCGATGATAGCATCACCAATCAGTGAGATGAATTTTGTAATTGAGAGTGGTTTTAATGGCTGGATTGCCGAAGATAAGGAAGATTGGTTGTCTGTTTTACAACAGGTTCTGTCAAGTGATCATGTTGATTATGTTGCATCCAGTATAAATTCGTATGTGATGAATAGTCTTGCAGACGGTTCAGGAGAATTCTGCGCCTTGCTGCAATCCATCATCGATTGCCGATAGGTATAATTCATGAATACGATGTCCACATTCTTCATAGATTTTTTTGCGCGGCTGAAATCCTCTGTATTGCATCTGCGCCGTCGGTTATCAAATCGTAACCTCTGGCTGCTGCTTGTTGCAGATTGTTCTCTTTTTGTTCTGGCCTTGTTTCTCTCCTATGCAATTCGTTTTGATTTTCAATGGCAGCCCGGTGATTTGGAGGACTATATAGTTTTAGTGCCGTTGGCTGTTGGAGTACGATTGCCGATTTTTTATGTGATGGGTCTGTATAGCGGAATGTGGCGTTATACCAGTCTGGATGATTTGAAAAATATTGTGAAAGCTGTTTTTCTTTCATCTCTTGTGATTTTTGCTATTTTGTTTGTTGAGAATCGTTTTGAAGGGTATTCAAGGGCTATTCTTCTCCTTGATACGATTTTAACCTTTCTGTTTATCAGTGGTTTGCGTGTTTTCATTCGTTGGTACCTTCGGGATGGCTTAAAGAAGTTTGATTTTCGTGGTGGTGATAAAAAAAATCTTCTCATAATTGGTGCAGGGAGTGCCGGTGAGAAGACGATCAGGGAAATTGAGGAGAATAAACAACTATCGTATAACGTTGTCGGGTTTCTGGACGATGATCCCGGGAAAAAGGGACTGCGCATACACAATGTTCCGGTTTGGGGCGGAGTCGACACGATTCTTGACTGTGTGGAGCATACTAATCCTGATGAAATTTTGATTGCACTGGCATCTGCAAGCAGTAAGCAAATGCAGAGAATTATAAAACTCTGCAGGACAACCGATGTTCCCCATAAAATTATTCCCAGCTATGGCGAGATCATTAGTGGTAAGGGTGATATCGGGGTTATTCGTGACATCTCCTACAAGGATTTGTTGGGCCGCGAGGAAGTCAGGCTTGAAAATGATGCAATTGATCAATATCTCCGCGGGAAGACCGTCCTGATAACCGGGGCAGGTGGTTCTATTGGCTCTGAACTGACGAGGCAGGTGGTTGGTTATGCCCCTGATCAGGTAATTCTCCTGGATGCCAGCGAGGAAAATCTGTACAAAATACAAATGGAGCTGCTTCATGAATATAAACTGGATTCCATTGTTGTTGTGCTGGGGAAAGTACAGGATGTCCCGCTTTTGAGAAAGGTTTTTGAGCAATACAGGCCGACTGTTCTTTTTCATGCGGCGGCGTACAAGCATGTACCGCTGCTGGAACAGAATCCATGGCAGGCTGTTGACAATAATATTGTTGCATCTCAAATTCTTATTGAGGCGTCTATTATTTACGGTGTGGAGCGATTTGTGCTGGTCTCTACAGATAAAGCTGTTCGACCAACCAATGTAATGGGGGCTTCGAAACGCTTGACAGAATTATTGATGCTCGCCTACGGAGCGGAAAACTGGAATAAACGTTTCTCCTCGGTTTGGGATGAGTTTTTAGCAGATAAAAAGATTGATCATAAGACAGTTTTCATGGCAGTACGATTTGGCAACGTTCTTGGTTCGTCGGGGTCAGTTGTCCCCTTGTTTAAACGCCAAATTGAAAAAGGTGGTCCTGTTACCGTCACCGACCCGGAAGTGACCCGCTATTTTATGTCCATTGAGGAGGCTGTCCAGCTTATTTTGCAAGCGGCTTCAATGGGGAGCGGAGGGGAAATATTTATACTCAAAATGGGTGAGGCGGTAGGTATTCATCAACTGGCAAAGGATCTTATTAAACTTGCTGGAAAACGTCCTGGAAAAGATATAAAAATTGTCTTTACCGGGCTGAGGGCTGGTGAAAAACTGTATGAGGAACTCATAACCCGGGGAGAAGGTATTGTAAAGACAGGGCATAACAAAATAATGGTGCTCCGAGGTGATAATACTTTAAAAAACGGGGCCTGTGAGGAAGTGGAAAAACTGGTGGCAGAGGCTGCAAGCCTTAATGGCGAGGGAATAAGGAAAGCCCTTTATCAGGTGTTGCCGGAATATCAACCTCAGTAGAATTTTATATGAAAGTCATCACTGAGGGTTCGGAACCTGTAGCTGGGATTTTCATTGGTCGTTGTGGCTGAGGCATTTGCTCCAGCCATTCTGGTTAGTTTGTAATTGTAGTTTTTTGTGTAATTTTTTGATTCCAAAAATATTTTAAAAAGGCTTTGCGTATGTATCAGAATATAACGGGTAGAAAAATCAGGATTGCTGTGGTGGGCTGCGGCCGTATTTCCAAAAATCATTTTGGCTCCATAAAAACCCATAAAGACGAGCTGGAACTGGTAAGTGTCTGCGATATTAACCGGGAAGTTCTTGGCCAGGCCACTAAGGAACACGGTGTACCGGGCTTTGTAAGTCTTGATGAGATGCTTAAAAATGTGGAGATTGATATTGTTTCCATCTGTACTCCAAGCGGGGTACATCCCTCCCAGACCATTCTGGCGGCAAAGCATGGTGTCCATGTTATGACGGAAAAACCAATGGCCACCCGCTGGACCGATGGAGTCAAGATGGTTCGGGCCTGCGATGAAGCAGGTGTGAGACTTTTCGTGGTTAAACAGAACCGACGTAACGCCACCCTGCAGCTGCTAAAGCGTGCCGTGGACGAAAACCGTTTTGGCCGCATTTATATGGTCAACCTGAATGTGTTCTGGACAAGACCCCAGGAATACTATGACAGCGCAAAATGGCGGGGTACCTGGGAGCTTGACGGTGGCGCTTTCATGAATCAGGCCAGCCATTATGTCGATCTTATCGAGTGGCTTATCGGCCCTGTTGCTGATATCCAGGCAATGACCGGCACTCTTGCCAGGGATATTGAGGTTGAGGATAGTGGTGTCATGAATATCCGCTGGCGTAATGGTGCCATGGGTTCCATGAGCGTTACCATGCTGACTTATCCTAAAAATCTGGAAGGTTCCATTACTATCATTGGCGAGAAAGGCACCGTGCGGGTTGGCGGCGTGGCTGTAAACGAGATCCAGCATTGGGAGTTTGCGGAAGAGAAAGACTACGATAGTGATGTGAAAAACGCCAGTTACGAAACAACGTCGGTATACGGTTTTGGTCATCCTCTGTATTTCCGCAATATGATAGATGTACTAAGGGGAGAAGCCTTACCGGAAACAGATGGCCGTGAAGGACTGAAATCCCTTGAAGTTCTTATCGCCACCTACCTCTCTGCCCGGGATAATAAAACAGTTTCTCTTCCCCTGGAGTATTGATATGGAGGTGTTGATTCACGAAACAGCCATAGTAGATCCCGGAGCAACCCTGGGTGAGGGAACCAGGATCTGGCACTGGGTCCACATCTGCTCCGGGGCAGTTATCGGCAAGGGATGCTCCCTTGGGCAGAATGTCTTTGTTGGTAATAAGGTCACTATTGGCAACAATGTTAAAATCCAGAATAATGTCTCGGTCTACGACAATGTTACCCTGGAGGATGATGTATTTTGTGGGCCGAGTATGGTTTTCACCAATGTATATAATCCCCGGTCAGCAATTTCCAGAAAAGATGAGTACAAGCCTACCTATGTCTGTAAAGGAGTGACCTTCGGTGCGAATTGTACTATTGTTTGCGGGATAACCGTTGGTGAAAATGCTTTCATCGGTGCCGGAGCTGTGGTTAACAAAGACGTTAAGCCCTATGCCCTCATGGTTGGTAATCCTGCCAGGCAGATTGGCTGGATGAGTGCCTATGGCGAGCAGTTGGAACTACCTCTTACGGGCAATGGCGAAGCGATCTGTCCCAATAGCGGGAAAAAATACGTTTTAGCCAATGGAGAGGTTTCTCTTGCGGCGTAAGTAAGCGGAAATATTTTTATGTCTGCTTCGGCAATCGCCTCGTTTCGGCGGGGTAATTGCCGTTTGCAGTTTTTATATTGTTTTTGCCATTTCCCCTGTATCTTTACGTTGTTTCAGGCCAGGCTTGATGGCGACAGAGACGGGAGCTGTTTCAAATTTAAGAAGGTGTCCAGCTTGTGAAAAGAGACTCAGGAAAAACCATCTGGTTTGTCAATTATTATGGGTCCACACCAGAGACGAGTATGGGAGGGCGGCATTATTACCTTGCCAGAGAACTTGTTGCGTCCGGTTATACTGTCTATCTGATAGCTGCCAGTTATACCCACCTGCTGCGAAAGCCTCCTGTCGTCCAGCATGATATTCAGCTGGAAAATGTTGAAGGTATTAATGTCGTCTACGTGAAACTGGGGCGCTACCGCCACGCGCATAGCAGGAAGCGGATAATTAACGAATTTATTTTCAGCTGGAAGTTTGCCCGCCTCTTTCGCCAGTTGCCCGATATGCCAGATGTAATACTCTGTTCATCTCCTTCGTTGGTCTCCTTTTTAGCCGCTGAATATGTTACCCGAAAATTAAAGACACCCCTGCTCTGTTTTGAGGTGAGGGATATCTGGCCCCTGACATTGACAGAGATTGGCGGCTATTCTTCGCGACATCCCTTTGTTCGCCTGCTGCAGTGGATTGAAAATCGTGCGTACCGCAAGGCATCCAGGGTTATTTCAAATCTTCCTTACGCGGTAAGGCACATGGAACAGCATGGTTTAAAGCCTGAAAAATTTTCCTGGATTCCCAATGGGTTTTCTCTGGAGGATTTTGCCGAACCAGAAAAATTACCAGAGGAATTTCCTGCAAAGCTGCCTCCAGACAGGATGATTGTCGGCTATACAGGGACCCTTGGCAAGGCAAATGCGCTCGATATCCTGCTCGATACAGCAGAGTTATTGCTGAACAATACAGCTGTCCATTTTGTAATTGTTGGTTCTGGCCGGGAGGCGGAAGCCTTGCAGTTGGAAATGAAAAACAGAAAACTGCATAATGTCACATATATGGGTGCCGTGGCCAAGAAACAGATCCCGGCTGTTCTGGCGTGTTTTGATGTTTGTTTTGCTGCATTTCATAAGAACCGTTTATACAGGTATGGTACTTCCTTGAACAAGATACCGGAGTATATGATAAGTGGTAAGCCGATAGTGTATTCTGTTGATTCTCCGTACCAGCCTGTGGCAGAGGCTCACGCCGGGATAACTGTGCCTGCGGAAGATTCAGGTGCCATAGCGGATGCCGTAATTCAACTACAGGAAATGGGAAAAAGAGAAAGGGAAAAACTGGGTAAAAATGGCTATGAATATGCGATGAAACACCATAATTATAAAATTCTCGCCCAAAAACTTGCGGACATTTTTTTTATCAGGTGATGGCGGTATTCGGTGATAAAGCGACTTTTTGATTTTACTGTATCTTTTTCTTTCCTTTTTTTATTTTTCCCCATTATTTTGGCGGTTGCTCTTGTGGTTCGCTTAAAGCTCGGAAGCCCTGTGCTTTACAGGCAGATACGTCCGGGGTATAAAGGGAAGCCGTTTCAGCTGGTGAAATTTCGCTCTATGACCCATGCGGTAGATACTGAGGGTAATGAACTCAGTGATTGCCAGAGATTAACCCCGTTTGGTAAAATGCTAAGGGCGAGCAGCCTGGATGAGCTGCCAGAATTATGGAATGTATTGAAAGGGGATATGAGTCTGGTTGGGCCAAGACCACTGCTAATGGAGTATCTGCCATTATATTCAAAAGAACAAATGAGACGCCATGATGTTCTCCCCGGTATAACAGGGTGGGCTCAGATAAATGGCAGGAATGCTCTCAGCTGGGAGGATAAGTTCTCACTGGATCTCTGGTATGTCGAAAACAGGTCTTTCTGGCTTGATATCAAAATCCTGTTTTTAACCATTAAAAAAGTGGCAGTCAAAGACGGCATACATTCTGCCGACTCCGTAACTATGGAAAAATTCAGAGGTACGGGTAAATGAACAAACTGGCAATCCTTGGGGCCAGTGGTCACGGTAAGGTGGCTGCAGAGATCGCTGAATTAAGCGGTTGGGAAAAAGTTGTGTTTTTTGATGATGCCTGGCCCCGAAAATCGCGGAACGAACATTGGCAGGTTGAAGGAAGCGGCCAGATGCTCCTCAATCGTCTGGCAGATTTCGCCGGTGTTTTTGTAGCTATCGGAGATAACAGTATCCGCCATACCAAACAAACCCTTTTGGCGTCCAGGGGGGCACCGCTGGTCTCTCTGATACACCCGCAGACTGTGGTCAGCAAATATGCCCAAATTGATGAAGGGACTCTGGTGGTTGCGGGAGCTGTTGTAAATCCCTTTGCCCGGATTGCTGCGGGTTGTATTATTAACAGTGGGGCAACTATCGACCACGATTGCAGGCTCGGGAATAGTGTCCATGTCTGTCCCGGGGCAAATCTGGCCGGGGGCGTTACTGTGGGAGCAAGAACCATGATCGGGATCGGGGCAAAGATAATTCAGGAAATAGAAATTGGTTCGGATGCTGTAATTGGTGCCGGTGCCGTGGTCATCAAGCGGGTCGAAAATAACAGCGTGGTTGTTGGTAGCCCCGCTGTGGCATGTAATCAGAAGATTAAAAAGCAATGTTGAATACAAATTTTTCACCGTGGCCTTCATACTCCGAAGAAGAAATGGAGGCGGTACGGCAGGTTCTGTTATCAGGCCGGGTTAACGCCTGGACGGGGGAGCATTGCCGGCTTTTTGAGGAGGAATTTGCCCGTATAAACGGCTGTCGGTATGCGGTGGCGCTTGCCAATGGCAGCCTTGCCCTGGAAGCTGCCCTGCGTGCTGTCGGCGTTGGCTCTGGAGATGAGGTCATCACTACCCCCAGGACATTTTTTGCCACCGCATCGTCCATCGTGCTGGTGGGGGGGAGACCTGTCTTTGCCGATATCGACCGTAACAGTCAGAACATTACAGCGGATTCTATCGCAAAAGTCCTCTCATCACGAACGAAAGCCATAGTCGTTGTTCATCTGGCCGGGATGCCCGCGGATATGGATCCAGTTATGGAACTTGCCCGGCAGCATGGTCTCAAAGTTATAGAAGACTGTGCCCAGGCCCATGGCGCAAGATATAAGGGGCGTGCTGTGGGGACTATTGGTGATGTTGGTGCATGGTCGTTTTGTCAGGATAAAATCATAACTACGGGTGGTGAAGGTGGCATGGTAACCACCAATGATGAACAGTTATGGTCCTTTCTCTGGAGTTACAAGGATCATGGCAAGAGTTATGATGCCGTCTATAACAGACCCCATCCCAGGGGGTTTCGTTGGCTGCACGAAAGCTTTGGCTCGAATTGGCGAATGACAGAGATGCAGGCTGCCATTGGCCGTATTCAGTTGCGAAGGCTTGCCGACTGGCGGGATAAGAGACATAAAAACAGTGTGGCTATAGACAAGGCCGTTGCCGGAGCCGGAGCGGTACGAACTGTTGTTGTTCCTGCCGATGTAATCCATGCCCATTACAAGCATTATCTGTTTGTGAAGCCGGAAAATCTTGCAAATGGATGGAGCCGGGACAGAATAGTCCAGGAAATAATTAACAGGGATGTTCCCTGTTTTCATACAGGTTGTCCTGAAGTGTATCTGGAAAAAGCATTTGAGCAGGATTACAGGCACCAGGATCGTCTTCCTGTCGCAAAAGAGCTGGGAGAAACGTCGTTGATGCTTCTGGTTCACCCTACCCTGCGCAAATCGGAGATTGAGAAGACCTGTACTGTGGTCAGGGAAGTTGCTTTTCTGGCCGGCGCAGAAGGCTGTAATTCGGCAAATGAGGACACGTTCACCAATATATAGGGGGAGCGGGGAGGGTTTTTATGAAATCTTTTTATAAAAACGGGAAAGATGTTTCTCTACTGTCGAACTGCAAACAATATCTCGCAAAAAAATCAGGAAAAAGGTAGGTTGGCCCGGGAATTTCAGAAGTTGTGTTTCTGTCAGACAGAAAATTTTGTTGGCTACAGTATGAGATGATATCAGGGCAGCCCTATCACGAATTTCTTCCATGAGAAGGCTTCTCATGGAAGAAATTCGGGCTATGCGCCTGCTTGCAATAACCAGAGGAATCAATGAACTTTATAGATCTGAAAACGCAATACAAACAACTGAAAACAGAGATTGATAACAATATTAATGCGGTACTGGAACATGGCCAGTACATTCTTGGCCCGGAGGTAGGGCAGCTTGAAAGGGAGCTTGCAGGATTTACCGGAGCACAGAACTGCCTCGGCGTTTCCTCGGGTACGGATGCATTATTGATTGCCATGATGGCACTGGGCGTAAGGCCTGGTGACGAGGTGATAACGACTCCGTTTACCTTTATTGCCACTGGCGAAACCATTGCCTTACTTGGCGCGACTCCTGTATTTGTGGATATTGACCCCAGAACATACAATATAGATCCCGCTCTGATTGAAGCGGCAATTACTCCCAAAACGAAGGCAATTATTCCCGTGAGTCTCTATGGGCAGTGCTGCGACTTTGACAAGATTAACACTATAGCGGCAAAACACAATATCCCGGTTATTGAGGACGGTGCGCAGAGCTTTGGCGCAACGTATAAGGGGAGAAAATCCTGTGCCTTGACTACTATCGGCTGTACTTCGTTTTTTCCCTCAAAACCTCTGGGTGCCTATGGAGACGGAGGAGCCTGTTTTACCGATGATGATGATCTTGCCCTGAAAATGCGCCAGATCAGTGTCCATGGGCAGGACAGAAGATACCACCATCCATTTATCGGAGTGAACGGCAGACTTGATACCATTCAGGCAGCCGTTTTACTGGTGAAATTAAAATATTTTCAGGATGAGGTTGAAAAACGGGCTGAGATCGGTGCCCGTTATTCGGAAATGTTACGTTGTTCCGAGGTAACAACTCCGTATATAGAAGCAGATAATACCAGCGTTTATGCGCAGTATACCATTCTTGTCGATGACAGGGATGCGGTCGCTGCAGCCCTTAAGACAAAAGGTATTCCAACCGCTGTCCATTATCCTGTTCCGCTTAATCGACAGCCTGCCATGAATCAGGCCGATAAGGTCTTTCCTGTCTCCGAGGATATTGCAAGGCGTGTTATAAGTCTTCCAATGCATCCATGGTTAGGCAAAAAAGATCAGGATGAAATTGTTGATGCTGTCTTAACAAGCGTAAAATAGAAAGGGAAGAAAAAGCATATGGGAAATATGGGAATTCTGGAGCAGCAGTTAGAAAAATTTGAGAATACAGAGGCTTGTATCGGTATTATCGGCCTTGGTTATGTTGGCTTGCCCCTGGGGCTGGAATATATCCGTGCCGGGTTCCGGGTTGTTGGGTTTGATGTGGATGCAGCCAAGGTTACTGCTCTTGAAAAGGGGCATAGTTATATTGAGCATATCAATGTTGATGAATTAAAAAATGCATATGATAAGGGCCGCTTCATCCCCACAACTGATTTTACTCAGGCCGGTACCGTTGATGCACTCATTCTTTGTGTTCCGACTCCGCTTAATGACCATCGGGAACCGGATCTCTCCTATGTCCTCGGTTCTATGAAGACTGTGCTGCCGTATTTGCAGAAAGGTCAGGTGCTTTCTCTTGAGAGTACCACCTACCCGGGGACAACTGAAGAAGAGCTGAGACCAATGATTGAAAGCCGTGGTTTTACAATCGGTGAGGACTTCTTTCTGGTCTATTCCCCTGAGCGGGAAGACCCCAATAATGAGAAGTACAATACCAGAACTATTCCCAAAATCTGCGGCGGCACCACTCCCGCCTGCAATACGATAGGGAACGCACTCTATGGTAAGGTTATAGATACAGTTATTTCCGTCAGTTCAACCCGGGCGGCCGAGATGACGAAGATTCTTGAAAATACCTTCCGGGCTGTCAATATTGCGCTGGTTAATGAACTCAAGATTGTTGCTGAAAAGATGGATGTCGATATCTTCGAGGTTATCCGCGCAGCAGCTACAAAGCCCTTTGGCTATATGCCGTTTTATCCCGGCCCGGGCCTTGGCGGCCACTGTATCCCCATTGATCCCTTCTATCTGACCTGGAAGGCGAGAGAGTACGGCCTTGCCACAAAATTTATCGAGCTGGCTGGTGAAATAAACGTCTCCATGCCGGATTACGTCGTTTCAAAGCTGATGGAAGCTCTCAATACCCGGGGGAAGGCTGTCAAGAACGCCAGGATTCTCGTTCTCGGGCTTGCGTACAAGAAAAACGTTGATGATGTTCGTGAGTCTCCAAGTGTTGATTTGCTTGAAAAAATAATGGATATGGGCGGTCTTGTCTCGTATTCTGACCCTCATATCCCGTCTTTTCCTGCCATGCGTAAGCATAGTCTGGATCTGGAAAGTGTTGAACTGACAGCCGGAGAATTGCAGAAATTTGATTGCGTTATTATCTC
>PDWI01003958.1_pt1 | contig 20691 bp, 14 predicted proteins | sample 1430891 | NCBI WGS metagenome assembly PDWI01 (sample SAMN01162508, study PRJNA174530) | Oral metagenome, whole genome shotgun sequencing project. | biome: Marine environment; feature: Marine mammal; material: Swab sample of the gingival sulcus; isolation source: swab sample of gingival sulcus... | reverse complement strand
TACCGTCAAAAGTTTGCTGGTGACAAGTGTGAGAGGATCTTTTGGCAATCCCTGACAGATCATATATGATAAAGCGCTTGCATTGATTATATAATCTGTCCGACCAGCCTGCAAAAGCTTCAGGAAATTGATTCTGCTTTTGCTGTCGGTAGTATGAAAGGTGGCAAAGAATTCGTTTCCGATATGGGTACACAAGCCGTTTTTACCTGGCAAAGAATTCGTTTCCGATATGGGTACACAAGCCGTTTTTACCTTCATGCCGGGCAGTCGTGTCATCTGCATTAATATACTTAGAGACTGACAGGCCTATATCAGGATGCAACTGTTCAAGAAGTATGGGCTGGGTAACATGACCTTGATAATACTGGTAAAGTATAAATCTTTTGAGATTGATATCGAAATGAGTTCCGTTCAGTTCAGCAGGAAGCTTTCCAGTAAAGGTCTGGCCATCCGGAGATTTCCATCTTTCCAGACGATAGTTCGGACCGCTACGCGCTCCGACCTATCATGGCGAATAAAGGGTACAATCCCCTGGTCGCTTTCCAAATGGCCTTTTCTGGCCAAATTTACTCTGATAGGGGTTAGTAGTTACCTTTTCCATTTCATAAGCTGGCATAGACTCCGCATTTTGATTTACAAATTCAAAAAGGTTTTGTAATCCCAGTTTGCCTTCTGATATACATTTTTCGTTAGATATGGCCCTCATTTTTGCCCCTGTATGGTTATGAGTCAGGTTTCCTATCTAATCATGCTATACTGGAGGACAATTGTCCAGCTATTTGATTTTACACAAAATTTTCATCTCTATATTGTACACAAAAAAAGGTTACACTCAAAAGAAATTCAGTGTAAACGATGCAGCTGCATTTTTTATGTCTGCCATGCTGATTCAGGTGAAATGTGGCACAACGAAACAATTGGCACAATCTGAATGTTCTCCGCTTTAAGCCGATCAGTAAAGTGTTCAAAAGGCAAGTCCTCAGGGATATTAATAGATCAACGCCTTCACCCTCCACGCCGAATAGGCCATATTGGACCTTTAATCCGGGCTTGATTTGTACTATACCTTGATCCATGAATACGGATTACGAAAAACCGGTTTTTTATTCCGTGGGGCGGTCTGTGTCTGATCCTGTTCGTCGGGTGGAAATAAAAATCAAGCGCTCCGTTTTTGTCTGCCGGCTCAGCTACGTTGATACCGTTGAAGGGGCAAAAGAATTCATCTCCAAGGTTTCCAAAGAATATAAAACCGCCACCCATAACTGCTGGGCTTATGTGGTGGGCGATTCCGGGCAGATCAGCCATTGCTCAGATGCGGGTGAACCACCGGGCACGGCCGGAAAGCCCATGCTCAACACCCTTTTATCCCATCATATGACCTGTACTGCCGCGGTGGTTACCCGGTACTACGGCGGGGTAAAACTCGGGGTCCGGGGGTTGATTGACGCCTACGCCCAGGCTGTGAGCAAAGCCATTGACCAGGCCCCCCTTGTCCGGCTGGTGAAGACGGAATCGTTTCAAATCTGCCTGGATTACAGCCTGAATGATTCATTCTTAAGTCGCATCAATGCCTTGAAGGCCACAATTACCGGAACGGATTATAAAGAACGGATCACCCATGACCTGATGGTGGAGTTGTCCGACCTTCCGGCCCTGGAATCAATACTCACCCAATACCAACGCCAGGGGCTTGTGGATTATTTTATAACTACCCAAGACACGGAAAAGCACTGAAAGTCAGGACCCTGGCCCCTAGGGCGCAAAGGGCGCAATCCAGACTTTTCCCTGCCCTTGGGTGCATTCCGCAGTTCAGTTAAAAAGTATTGACACCCGGAAAAAATTCATTATTCTTTAACTATGATTAAAAATACTGAATTTGGTGGATAAATGAAAATCAAACTGGGCCCGTTATTGCGCGCCATTCGAAGTTCACGGCATCTGACCATCAAAGAGGTGGCAACAAAAGCCGGGGTCAGTTCAAGTCTGTTGTCCCAGATTGAACGCAACCGCATATCCCCCTCCCTGGACACCCTGCTGGAATTGCTGGAAGTTTACGGAGTCTCTCCGGACAAGTTTTTTAAAGATTATGAAACCATGAACCGGGTGGAGATTATAAAAAAGGATCAGCGGCGGGTTTATCAGCGCAAAGGGTTTAAATATGAGACCCTGAGTGGATACAGTCAGTCCAAAGGCAACCACTCATTTAGCGCCTTTTTTCTTGAGCTCGAACCGGGACAGCAGCGGGGGGATGAGCATGACGGCCATCTTGGCCGGGAACTGGGAATTGTGGTGAACGGTTCCGGCCAGTTGATTTACGGCGGCAGTGTTTACGATATCAGTGACGGAGACTGCCTGTCGTTTTCGTCCCAGATACCCCATGTGATTAAAAATGTAGGAGACCAGCTGTTCCAGGCCTACTGGATTGTCACACCGGCGGACGGGGAAGATTATTTTGGTGAAGGACATAATATATAATGGAGAGTGCCATGGGAAAGACAATTGCTGAAAAGATTTTTGACGCCCATCTGGTGGACAAACCCTTCGGGGATGTCAGCGTGCTGCGCCTGGACCGGGTTTTCTGTCATGAAATTACCACCCCGATAGCGATCCAGGATCTGGTGGCAAGGGGAAAAGACCGGGTGTTTGATCCGGATAAAATCAAGGCGGTGATTGATCATGTTTCACCGGCCAAAGATTCCAAGACCGCCATGCAGGGAAAAATCATGCGGGAATGGGCCTTGCGTCACAACATAAAAGATTTTTTTGATATCGGCCAAAACGGGGTCTGCCATGCCCTGTTTCCTGAAAAAGGGTTTGTCCGCCCCGGGTTCACCATCATTATGGGGGACTCCCATACATGTACCCATGGTGCTTTTGGCGCCTTTGCCGCAGGCGTGGGCACCACGGATCTGGAAGTGGGCATTTTAAAGGGGGTGTGTACCTTTAAGCAGCCGGAAACATTCAAAATTGAGATTACCGGAACCCTTAGGCCGGGCGTATATGCCAAGGACATCATTCTTGAAGTGATCCGTCAGATTTCAGTGAATGGGGCCACCAATATGGTCATTGAGTTCACCGGACCCGTGGTGGATGCCATGGGCATGGACCAGCGCATGACCCTTGCCAACATGGCCGTGGAAGCCGGTGCAACCTCAGGGATTTGTCTGCCGGATATGACAACGGTCACATATTTGTGGCCTTTTATCAAGGATGAATTCAAGACCCCCGAGGATGCCCTGGCACAATATACCCAGTTCTGTTCCGATCCCGATGCGGTTTATGCAAAGACAAAGACCATTGATGTGAGCAATCTTGAACCGTTGTCAACCTTTGGATTTAAACCGGACAATGTTAAACCGGTGTCACAGATGGCCGATACGCGCGTGGATCAGGTTTACATTGGCTCTTGTACCAATGGGCGTTTAGAGGATCTTCGTGAGGCAGCCGCCGAGGTGGCGGGCAAAAAGATCAACCCCGGGGTCCGGGCCATTGTCTCTCCAGCCACGCCGGATATTTTTAATGCGGCACTGGGTGAGGGGCTGATTAAAACGTTCATGGATGCCGGATTCTGCGTGACCAATCCGACCTGTGGCGCCTGTCTTGGGATGAGTAACGGGGTTTTGGCCCAGGGGGAGGTGGCGGCATCCACCACCAACAGGAATTTTAACGGACGAATGGGCAAAGGCGGAATGGTTCATCTGGTCAGCCCGGCCACCGCTGCAGCCACAGCACTCCATGGTGTACTCACGCACTCTGACCGGTTTAAAAATTAGGAAGGGATTATGAAAGACTTTAAAGGACAAATGCTCTGCCTGGACCGGGCAGATATCAATACCGACGAAATTATTCCGGCCAGATATCTGACCGAAATTTCAAAAACCGCCTTAAAACCACATTTGCTTGAAGATTTGGTACTGGAAGGCTTTAACCCTGAAACGGATCTCAAGGATGTCCGTGTGATTGTATCCCGGGGCAACTTTGGCTGCGGCTCTTCCAGGGAGCATGCGCCGTGGGCTCTGGAGGCCAATGGCATCAACGTGGTGATTGCGCCAAGCTTTGCCCGGATTTTCAGGCAGAATATGTTTAATTGTGGCATGATTGCTATTGAACTGCCCGACGAAAAAGTTCAGACCCTGTTTGAGCTGGGTGCCGGAAAAAAGGCCCAGCTTTGTGTTGATGTAGAAAATGATACCCTTATTGTAACAGATGACAACGGCAAAGCGCTGACACTTGAATTTTCTATTTCAGAGTTTGATAAAACCTTGGTAAAGACTGGGGGGTGGGTAGAGTTTGCGGATAAAAACTATTAATGCGTCTGGATGAAACGTTACCCACCTGGGGCATTTCTGCCACAGCTGCGCCGGATTTTAGGTCGCCATCAAGGCACGCCAAAGGGCGCATATTTGTGATATATGCGTCCTTTGGCGTAACGCCTAAAAGACAAAGTAGAGGGGTGATTTTATTTTGATCATAGGCCTTATTTTCAGCATATTTCCGGAACAATTCTATGAACCTTTAATTGATGACTTTTCCCTTTCAAGGTCATAGTCCCAAGATCATAAACAGACTTAATATTCTTCATGGTATTGAGATCCTTGGGTATCATATCCAATACCTGCCCGGAAATAAAAATCTCATTGCCGCCTGCCATTGACTGAAGCCTTTGCGCAGCATTCACCGTATCACCGATCACTGTATAGTCCAGATGATTTTGCTCCCCTAGAAAACCGGCAATCAACTCACCGAAGTTGATCCCCATCGTCATTTTCAGGTGCTGGTATACACCGCCAGTTTTATCCTTGAACCGATTAAAGGCAACAAACATTTCCAGAGCAGCCTTCACCGCATGATAACAGGCTTTTTGATCGTCAATGGGGGCGCCGAACACAGCCATAATACAGTCTCCGATAAGTTTGTCCAGTGTACCCTGATTTTGGAATACAATGGGAATCATGTAACGAAAAAAGTCATTGAGTACGTCTACCACTTGCTCGGGGGCAAGTTGCTCAGACAACGCCGTAAAGCCCTGGAGATCTGCAAATAATATACAGGCTTTTTTACGCTCTCCGCCTAACTTGGGCGTACTGCTTTCCAGAATTTTTTTCACAACATTTTTTGAAAAAAACCTCGATAATTGGCTGATATGCCTCTCTTCTTCTATTTTCTCAAAATAAAACCGCTGAAACGCAATGGTATTTATAAAATGGTCACGGACAATGGAAAAAAAACGGATATCGTTTTTTGGAAAGCCTTCAGTATGATTCCTGAATAAAATTAATGCGCCAATGCTTTCATCTCCTGATACCAACGGCAGTGCCAACATGGAGCCTTCTATCATACTCAGTTCATCATGTTTGCCCAAATCGCCGACCAGGAACGGTTCTTTTGCATTCACCATTGTTTCAAGCACCTGCAACCCGAACAGGTGGTTTTTATAATCAATAGTAGGATCAAAGCTTAAAGCATAAAATTTTTCTTTTTGTCCCTGTCTGGTTTCAATCTGATACAGCACCGCACCTGAGAGACTTTTATACCGGATAAGGCTTTCCAGTTGTCTGCGCCAGATCAACTCCTGGTCAGCCAAAGGCAAGGAATTCACTGATTCAATCAATTCTTTCAGAATTGACAATTCATTGATCCTGTGCTCGTATTTGGCAAGGATCTCAAGATAGTTCTTCTTAACCAGTTCAAACTGGGTGCCGTCCGGGCCGCTTTCTTTATCTGTATGTATAGTCATCTGAAATTGAACCCAGTATTGTTACATTTTCCTGCAGGAACCGGATCACCTGAACTTTTTTATCGGCAATCATCTGTTTTGACATGTTTCCCAAAGTGGTCTGAAGCACATCAATAAGTCCTTTGTTCATTAGATCCACCGCCATCTCTTCGGCTTCCCCATGGGTATCATCGTCTGCAAAGCTCATATGGTTCAGGTAGTCTGAAAATCCTACGATCGCAGCAAGATTCTGGTATTCCAGAGCATCCGGCGGGTAATGATGAAACGATATGGCCTGCACCAAAGAGTCCGGAAGATTCCACTTTTTAGCAATAATGCCCCCCACAACCCCATGGTTTAATCCAAAGATCTCTTCTTCGGCCGCATATACGGGCATCTGCATTTCCCCGGCGAGCAACATCACCCGTTTATATAATTCCGGAAAATTCTGGATCAAAAACAGCTTGCCGATATCATGCAGCACACAGGCCGTAAATGCCACTTTGAATTGGTCATCCGTGAGATCTTTACACAAAAAATGGCCTGTAAGGGCAACCTCCACGGCATGCCGTCGAAGGGATACAGGGTCTATCATCCCCTTTATACCGACCCCGGAAAAAGAGCCGGCCAGGCTCAGGCCAAATGCCAATTGTGCAATTTCCTCCATCCCAAGGACAACGATCCCCTCCCTGATGGAATCAACTTTCCGGCCCAGTCCGTAAAAAGGAGAATTCACAAGTTTTAATATCTTTACGGCAAGCCCCTGTTCCGTGGAAAGCACTTTTTGAACATCTTCAATTTCAGACTCCGGATCAATCGATAATTGATACACCTGCATGGCCACAGCGGGAATCACAGGCAGCGACTCTATCCGGTTAATCATCGCTACAACCGAAGTCCTGTTCCGCTGCCTTTCGATCACTGCCTTTTCCAGGTGCAGCCCTGCGACAAGGCGGCCAATTTCTTCCCAGGCAGTCTCCACGTCCCGGATTTCTGCCTGGGTTTTGATTTTCCCTGACAGATAATCAACCAGTTTAGAGTTATGGGGAAGCTTTAACATAAATCGTTTCTGGTCCTTGATACGCATAGTTTTTACACCGGACCACACTGTTTCGGCAGACAGGTCTAACAGTTTATAGAAAAACACCCCTTTTGCATCTTTAAAAAGGGCATCCTGCTCAAAGGGCTCAAAAGCAGGTGCATCCATCTGTGCTGACAGGATCTCGTTTTCTTTACACACCGATTCAGGAGATGATGGGTCTATTTCTTTTGCCTGTTTTTCATCCATTTCAAAATTTTTCTTCAGGCAGCGCATAATGTCAGGCAAAGAATACCCGTCTTTGGGAAAAATAGTTTTGCCAAATTTAATTTTGGCATCTTTTCCCATAATGCCCTGTAGCATTTTTCTCAGTTTTGGAATTAAAAAATGCAATCCTTCATTATCAGTGGCAGACCCTAAAAACAATAAGGATCGTTCATCAAGAATAAAAATAAAATCGCTGAGACGAAATGAATCTGCAATGGCTTCCTCCCTGCCGATTAATGATCCGCCCAGGCGAAATTCATTTTTATGCCCGGCAACCATATAAACAAACGCTACATCTGTTCCGGCCCTCAATGCCATATTCAAAATTTTTAAAATTAACCGATACGCTGACCATTCAATATAAAAAGGAAAATTCGCCTCTTTAACAAGTTTGTGAACAGTTACGCCTGCATTGGCCGACTTTAAAATGTTCAGGGCTTTTTTTAATTTACTGTTGTTATGGCTCTCATAAAGTATGCGCGGCAAAGATTTGACAAAATGCTCTGCATGCTTTGGGGTGTAATGAAATTCATGTTCCAGGATTTGAGAAAAGACCTCAATACGGTCCGGAACAAGCTTGTTTACGATGATTCTATATAGAACTTTTTTCATTGAATTTCAATTTATCGTTATTCATTTCAAAGCGCAATATATATCTGTATATTTTATAGACAATATGAATTTTTGCTGTTATTCTAATTCCATAACCATTGAATATAGGCTTTATTATTTGATTTCATTGGAAGATACAGATATAAATTTCTGTTAACAGTTTTCGTCTCGCTTGTTAATATTATATCATTGTTTAAATGTTAACTATATTTTTCGTCGAGGTCTTTAAATGGAATGCACACCTAAAACGAAATTACGTTTGATATTCCTTGTTTTATTCATTTATCCCACACTGATCTTTGCCCAAGATCCAGCCCACAAAAGTATTGTACTGACAATTGTAAAAAAAGATAATTTGGTGAATATCTGTAACGCCTACCTTGAAAACCCCAATCAGTGGAAAATTGTTGCCGAATTCAATCAACTTGAAAATCCCGACCTGATTTATCCTGGCCAGCCCCTGAGAATTCCTGCTGCATTATTGAAAGGCATTCCAATGGAAGGGACGGTTACTTTTCTTAAAGGCCAGGTGACGGCTCTCATGCCCGAGAAAGAAAACTGGGTTGATCTGAAAAAAAACGATATCGTTGTTCAGGGAACAAAAATTCGCACGGGAAAAGAGAGTGCTGCTGAAATTACATTCGAGGACGAGTCCTGTTTTTTTCTAAAACCAGAGACCAATCTTGATATTATGGCTGCCCGTAAACGTGATCCCTACTATATGATCCGGAAGCTGTTTGTTCCTGTCGGCAGAACCTTGATGAAGATTAAGAAAAGTACCGGGCAGGATTCCCGGTTTGAAATCCATACCCCATCCGCCATATCTGCTGCCCGCGGCACCCGGTTCAGGGTATCCGTAGACACCGATAATATGACTCGAGCCGAGGTCCTTGAAGGGACGGTCGGTGTCAAAGGGCAGGGAAGAGAAGTGCTGCTGGATCAAGGTAAAGGCACGTATGTAAAAAAAGGGCATTGTCCCCATGCCCCTGCACGCCTTCTTTTGCCTCCCCGCACAAAGGATTTGAAACCCCTTTACCAGACTCTGCCGGTGCAGTTTAGCCTTTCGCCTGTTGAAAAGGCGGCTGCATACCGGATTGTTGTCGCCAAAGATCAGGAATTCAAACATGTGGTCAATGAAGCTGTGGTGAAAAAGGATGACCCTATACCGAAAATCACGTTATCAGATAATACCTACTATCTTCGGGCCCTGAGCATTGACGGTGCCGGTCTTGAAGGCTTTCCCTCAAAACCGGAAAAATTTGAGGTCAGAATAAATCCGTTGCCGCCATTTATTCAAACGCCTGAAGATGGCCGTGAATTTAAAACCGATCGTGTGATGCTTAAATGGTTAAACGTGTCTGATGCTGCATCATACCAGGTACAAGTGGCAAAAAACATCGAATTTAACCCCCTTTTCAAGGCATTTAAAGATATTAAATCACCCCGGCAGACCCTTAAATTGGCCGGATATGGGGACTATTATTTCAAAGTTCGCTCCATTGCCGGGGACAACTTCAAAGGCCTTTGGTCGGATGTCGTAACGTTTAGGTTTGTTGAACCTCCCCAGGCCCCGCCGCTTAATGAACCCGGCATGGATGAATCATCCATTCGCCTTCGGTGGCAGGATCTTGGCCCGGGTATGACCTACCACTTTCAAATGGCAAAAGATCCGGCATTTAAAAAAATTCTCCTTGATAAAAATACGGAACAGGCAGATATCCGTATTGATAAGCCCGAAGACAGTGGAACATATTATGTAAGGGTCAGCGCCCTTGACCCGGATGGATATGAAGGCGAATTTACAGCTCCCCAAAGTTTCAAGATCAAGAACTCTTTTTATGAAGAAGCCGGTATTGTTCTTACATGGGTTCTGGGGGTATTGCTTGTGGTGTTCTAGGGTGTTAAGGCCCATGGTCAAAATAAAATTATTTTGTTTTTTTCAACACCGAATTAATTGTCCTGGTCAGCTCACGAATGGAAAAGGGTTTTTCAAGGATTGCAGAAACACCGATTTTTGTTTTCCCTTCTGCGGTTAATAAATTATTGTATCCTGTACACAGGATGATCGGAATTCCCGGGCGCTTCGCCAGGATTTTTTCTGACAGCGTAATACCTGTCATTTTTTTCATCCTCATATCGGTAATGATCACATCAAACCGGTCAGGTTCAGATTGAAATACAGTTAATGCTTTTTCCGGACAATTTACAGCGACAACCGTATACCCCCTGTCTTCTAGAAGTTCCCGGCTTGTTTCCACAAGTTCGTCCCGATCATCCACCAAAAGAATGGTTCCGCTGCCCGTAATGTTTTCTACACCAGATTCAGAGTGGGATGGGCGTTTCTTATCTTCTACCTGGGGTAAATAGACATGAAAACAGGTACCCTCATTTTCCCGGGAATCAAATTGAATATCCCCACCATGATTTTTCACAATACTGTGGGAGGTTGCCAGACCAAGTCCTGTGCCCGTATCTTTCTCTTTAGTGGTAAAATAGGGCTCAAATATCTTGCTTTGAATTGTTTCAGGAATACCTGCCCCAGTATCTGAAATGCTTATTTTCACATATCTGCCCGGCTCAAGTTCAATGTGCGAAGAGACCTTGCCGGAATCAATCTCAATGCTTTCCACAATAATTTTTATCAACCCAGGGTTATCTCCTATTGCCTGGTGTGCGTTCGTACACAGGTTTAAAATCACCTGGTAGATCTGGCTGGGTTCCCCGTAGACCATTTCTGAACCGTCAACATCATATTTCAGCTCAATGGTGGGCGGCAAAGTGGCCTTCAGAAGCTGCACGATTTCTTTGACAATGGGCTTTACAGCCAGTGCCATTTTTTCCTGGCCGGAATAACGGCTGAAACTGAGAATCTGCATGATCAGATTGGATGCACGGCCACATATTGTAAGCACTTTGGCAAGCTTTTCACGCGCTTCGTACGCATCGGGAATCAATAAGGACGCCACTTCTGTATACCCCATGATGGCAGACAGGATATTATTAAAATCGTGGGCGATTCCACCCGACAGGGAACCAATGGCTTCCATTTTCTGGGCCTGGATAAGCTGATTTTGCAAGATCGTCTGCTTCTGTCTCAACTGTGTACGTTCTGTAATATCCCGAACGATGTGAATCATCCCCTCAGGCTGGTTGTGCGAACCTATTCGGGGAAACACCCGGGCTTCAAAATACTGATCCAGATTTTCATTATAGAGTTCAACGGGCTGTCCACCGGGAACGGGTATTTTATTTTCTTCACTGAATTTTTCAGGATCTATTTCAAGATCGCGATTCTCCCATTTTTCGGTGTACTCTTTTATGATGTTATGGAAAACGCCGCCCTGTGCCGGACGGTTATTTAAAATGATCTTTCCGGACTGGTCCATAATAAAAATAGCATCGGTGATGGAATCAAACGAAATTTCCCAGTCTTTTTTGGCCTGAAATAACATATGGCCCATTCTCTCCAGACGGATTAAATGGGCCAGCACCAAAGCACCGGTCAAAGCGGTCAAGCATGCTGCAAGGGGTATCCAGACATGGAGCCGGCTGAACAATAAAAAACTACCTGTACACACAAGCAGAAAAAAAATGCCCCAGCAGACCAGTGCCCAAGGCCCTTTCAGACGAAGAAAAGTAACAAGACTGACGATAAACACCAGAACACCCCCTGACCACTGCCAATTTCTATTTAAGGTCACAATTTCAGATCCATCCAAAAGATTATTCAAAATTGTGGCCTGGACCTCCACACCCGGCATCTGGTCACGATTCTGACTGAAACTGATTAAATCGTTCTGGTCAATTCCAGCCGCAGTTACCCCCAAAACTAAAATCTTGTCAGCAAAATAGGATGGCGGATATTTTTTTTCTAAAATATCGACAAAAGAAATATAGGTAAAAGTTCCCTGGGGTCCGTAATAATTAATCCGTGTCCGGTCATCCTGGATTATGCTTCCGCCAAGGGTTTGATGATCCTCTCTATTTGAGTCACGCAATGCCCCTGCCCTGACCCGGGGGGTGTTGGAAATGATTTCAAAAAGTGCGGAAGAGATCGAAGGCAGTTTTTTGCCATTATGAATAAGTGTATGAGACACCATCCTGACGACGCCGTCCAGGCAAGGCTCCGTATGGACATGCCCCACAGCCGGATCGCCTAACGCCGGACTGGGAAGAACAAGATGCGAAGCTCGGTCCAGATAGACAGGAAGCACAATCGCCGGCGACTGGCTGATCATTTGTCCCAAAACGAAATCATCTGGAGATGGCTCAGCCAAGATGATATCCACCAGAACACCCGGTGCCGTGCTGACCTGTTCAAAAAAATCGGTATAATGATAGCGGGGAATGGGCCACGGCCCCAGTTTTTTAAGAGACTTTTCATCGACAGCGGCAATGATAATCTGTTCAGACGTTTTTTCAGGCCCGCGTAGCCTGAAAAAAAAGTCATACGCGTAAAAGTTTACCGCTTTAAAAAAGCCCATATAGTCAACTATTCCTATAATGAGAAGACAAACAAGACTTATGGACAGGTATCGAAGCTGATCTCTTTTTTCTGATATAAAATTTGGGCTCATGTTGTGCCTCTATATCTTATTTGATCAAACGCTGCATAAACAAATGGACAGACCCCGGACGAACTCAAGTCATTCAAGATAAAAAGGAGCTGTTTCTGGAACATCCCACAATATATATTGAAAATTAATTACTACTTTATACCATTCTGCAACCCGAAACGCAACATGGGCCTTACCTGTCGCTGTTTTATGCCATCTATAACGGTTAAGAACTTAAATACCGTACTGGCAAATACAAGCGTATATTTATCAGACCCTGCTGTTTTTCCGTAATGCTTTTTCAAAAATGTGTTATTGTCTATAGTCAGGCACTATTTTAAAGTTCGACAGGTTTTTACGGCCTTAGTATTATGTTAAGAGCTTGTCGTGGGCGGATATGCAATCCACTCCTACAGTTTGAAGCAAACGATGATCAAGGCCTCAATTTAACATTTTTAGAAAAAAAGTAAGGTAATCCCCCATGTCAGACAATCTCACCATCCTTGCCGGCACAACTGCTTACCATCATATCAAAAAAAACGGTCTTGCACCTGACGATATTGATATCGTGTTCGGGGCATCGGGCGCAGCCAAATGGCTCTGCATTTACGGGCTTGATTCTGCAATTTTTTCCCAGTGGTTCCCGGGCCGGACAAGGCCTTTACACCTGTTTGGCACCTCCATTGGGGCATGGAAATTTGCCGCAGCAGCCCAGACCAACTGCCGGGAAGCCTTTGAACGACTGAAACACGCATATATCCATCAGCATTATAAAGGCAGCGTCTCGGCAGTTCAAATATCCAGGGAAACCCGACGGATCATGAATGAATTTCTCACAAACCAGGCCGTTGACGAAATTTTAAACCACCCATGGATTCGCATCGGTTTTTCAGCAGCCCGGTGCAAAGGTCCCATCGCGTCAAAACACGGTGTTGTCCAGGCCATTGGTGTGGGACAGGCCTTTATCCTGAATGCAATATCCAGAAAGCTTCAGCAAATTTCTTTTGAACGTGTTCTCTTCCATCACCCCCGATATGACACCGGAATACTGGAAGATAACAATTTTCCCACGACGTTCATCCCCCTTCACCGGAAAAATTTTTCCAAAGCAATTCTGGCATCAGGGTCCATCCCCATGATCATGGCAGGCGTGACGCACATTGCGGGCGCACCTTCGGGTACTTACCGGGACGGCGGACTTCTGGATTACCATCCGGCGTTTTCCTTACGCCCTGAACAGACCGGTTTTATCCTGTATCCCCATTTTTTTACTGAACTGATCCCTGGATGGTTTGATAAAAAATTTTCCAAGCGAAGACTTAAAGGCAAGGCTGTGGACCGGATGATTCTTCTGGCCCCGTCTTCCGGATTTGTTTCCACCCTGCCCTTTGGCCGCATCCCGGACCGCCAGGATTTTATCCGGCTCATGGGACGGGATAATGAAAGGATTTCTGCCTGGAACAACGCTGCGGATATGTGCAGGGTATTAGGAGACGAATTCGTGGAAGCTGTGGAAAGTGGTTCCATCAGGGACAAAGTCAGAAAAATTGATTAAAATTAGGCTCATAATCCTGATTCGCCTTTAAAATATCCAGAATTTCGTCAATTTTTTCCTGGGCATCACAGGCATCCAGGGTGCATCCGCCAGCCCCAAAATGTCCACCTCCCCCATATTGGGCAAGTATGGATCCCACATTCACCCGGCATTCACGTTTGAAAATGCTGTGCCCAACACTGATCAGCACCTGTTTTTTATCCTGGGCCGCATACCGTATCTTTACACTGGCAATGGCGTCTGGAAACAGGGAATAGGTCAAAAACCGGTTGCCCGAAGGGACGTTTTCAAGACTTCTGAAATCGGTCACGGAAATACACCCCACCATGGTGGTGTAGGTCTCCAGGTAATTTTTCAATGCCTTGTTTTCCTCAATCACTTCCCGGCACCGGCGGTCCACTTCAGGGTCTTTTAATATGGCTTTCATATCCATTTTACCAAGCATATCCACCAGACGCTCCCAATAGGGAATATCGTCAAACGCATCATTTTTAATGGTCATGGACAAGATCAGATAAGGATACTTTTCGGGCGTCTTGACCTGTTCCCGTGTCAGATCCGCAGAATCAATTATGTCGGTCTGGGCCACCAGTTCATCAAACCGCCTGTCTAAAAAGCTTTTGTCTTTATAATACGTATAGATAACGCCAGCAGCAGATGGTGCAATGTCAAAGGCCCCGGGCACTTCCTGCTCTGGTTTGTTGGAGATATGGTGATCAAACCACAAAGAGGCATGGGGATGCCAGGGAAGGTTGGCAAGGATGTCACCATCCTGGATATCGGCGGAACCCGACTGAATGTCATTGGGCTCGACCCAGTATATGGGTAAAGACGGTTCCAGGGCTTGGCGCAGAAGCACTGCACACACAATACCGTCAAAATCAGGACGGGTTACGATTCTCATGTGAGCTCCTTTTGATTACCCGATGTGTTCAACTACACCGGTAATAAGCCGGTTCAATTTTTCAGATGCCTTTGCGGCAGTCTCAACCACAGCCTCCAGAGTGGTCTGTTCAGGCGCATCAGGGTCATTGATATTGGTAATCAGGGAAACCCCCAAAATTTTCATACCGGCCTGAACGCCGGCAATGGCTTCCATGACCGTGGAAAATCCCAGGGCATCAACGCCGATACTTTTCAAATACCTTGTCTCCGCAGGCGTTTCAAGGCTTGGCCCCAAAAGACCTGCATACACCCCGGTGCGCATCTGAATCTGTTCCTGTGCCGCAACCCCAAGGGCACGCCGTCCCAACTGCGGGTCATATACCTGGGTCATATCAGGAAACCGCAAGCCAAAGGATTTTTCGTGGGGACCTGCCAGGGGATTTTTTCCGGTAAGGTTGATATGGTCCCGGATAAGCATAATGTCTCCGGCACTGAAATCCAGATTAATGCCACCAGCTGCATTGGTAAGGATAAGCACCGGCACCCCAAGGGCCTGGAGCAGCCTTACCGGAAACGTCACAAGTTCCGGGGAATATCCCTCATACAGATGTATCCGGCCCTGGAAAACCAGAATGTCCCTGCCGTTAAGCGTTCCCTGAACAAGACACCCCTTGTGGCTGTCCACCGTGGCCCTGGGAAAATGGGGCAGCCCCGAATAGGGGAACACCTGGTGAACCACAAGATCAGTCAAGGTATCGGAAAGACCTGTTCCCGTAATCATACCGGCAACAGGACGCACCTGCATGCGTTCCTGTATAACTCTTGCACATTCCTGGACTTTATTAATAAATGATAGAGACATAGCCTGTTCCTCAACCGGCCATAGCCGGCATTGCTGGACTTTCAGTCCGCAAGTTTAAACCCACCGGATTGAAGCCGGTGGGTGTTTAGTCTTTTAAAAATTCTGCCAGACTTCAAACTCCGCTGGGCCCCCCGCTTCAATAAATGGGTATAGATTATAGTCGAATTCAGATCTTTATGGCCTAATAGATTCTGCACGTTCCGGACATCATATCCATCCTGAAGCAGTTGGATAGCAAGTGAATGCGAAGGGTGTGGACGCCTGCCGCTTTGGCAATATTCGTTTTTCAGCGCGGCTTTAAGAGGAGAGTGCAACAATTCAGGAAAGAGCGTGGTTCTGTCCTTGTCACCTTTTTCTGAACGGATGATCAAGGTTTGATTATCGCAATCAAGATCTTTTGTTCGCAAGAGAACGCATTCCGTCAGGCGGATGCCGCTAGCATAAATCAGTTTCAGCATCAGTGCATGAATGCCGGAAAGATGACCGAACAATTCCTTTATTTCCTCCTTGGTAAGAACCACAGAAATGCGTTTGCTTTGTTTTGCCCGGATTGTGTTTCTGAAATCGCTGAATTCGATTCCCAAAACTTCGCGGTATAGGAAAAACAATGCCTTAAACGCCTGGTTCTGAGTGGATGCGGACACTTTTCTTTCCACGGCCAGATAGGTGAGAAATTGCTTTATATACTCTGGAGTTGTGGTACGCGGAGATTTGATGCGGGAATACAGTTGAAAAAAGCTGTCAAGTTAGCAGTTTTGTGATTCATGTTCATGATTTTTCCATAATATATTAATATATGTCAAAATATATGTAGTTTTTGTTGACATTGCAATAAAAAAATAGAAGGGGGTGGGAAAAGACCTGAAATTAGTATGCTAGGTCCATGATCAGTAACTTCTCAACTCAACTTTCGGTGTTCAAATTTGATAATTAGGGAATCGAAGCGAAATCTCATGAAAATGAGAACCAATTTTCACAAATTTTGTGTTAATAGCCGGACTATTGACAGAAAATTTGGGGGAATTGGACGCATTTTCATGGGATTGCAGCCGATTCACCAATTATCAAACAGGCTCTTAGACTGGCAGTTTTTTTCGAAAACTCAAGTAAATAGTATTTGATTTTAATTGATCTTCGATATAAACTTAAAAAATAAGTTGAAGCCATATGCAGTTAAAATACAGGTATGTCATCCGCGAAGGCATCATCACCCTATCGTAGTATACAGCGGCAAGGGCAACACCAGGATACGGACTCAATGGAACATATTACAACGGCAACCCGGTTTGAAAAAACAGATGCTGTGGAGGCACTTGCCAACGGCATTGCCCATGACGTCAACAATCTGTTGACCGCCATTAAGGGACATGCTTCCATGATGCTCAACAATGTTAATCCCACAGATCCGCTTTACAGTCACCTTCTTGAAATTATTTCCAATGTTGACATGGGATCCGATCTTGCCACCCAACTGCTCGGCTTTGCCAGGGCCGACGAGGTTTATTTAACACGCATGGATGCCAACAGGCTGGTACGGTCTGTGGTAGAAACCCTTAATCTGAAAGGACGTCGGATCATCCTGGATGTAAGCCTTGATACCAAGCCTTTAATCATTAAAGGCGATCCTGAAAAAATTAAGCAGGTGGTTTTAGCCATAGTCAATAACGCATTACAAGCCATGCCCGAAGGCGGAAAACTTTCTGTGCGTACAGAAGCGGCCGCAATTCTTAATGGTACCGCAGATGTCTTTGGCGTGGAATCCGGTTTTTTTTGTAAAATCACAATATCCGATACCGGTATCGGCATGGACATTGACACCCTGGAAAAAATATTCAACGCCTTTTATTCCCACGATCATGACCAATTTCCAGAAAAAAAGGGACTGGGCCTTACCTTTGCCAAAAAAATCGTTAAACATCATGATGGCGTCATTGATGTATGGAGCTCTCTAAATGTCGGCTCCTCTTTTTCCATAATTCTGCCCCTTGCAGAGCACAATCATATAGATGACACGCCTTCTATCCAGGAAGAACTGAAACTTGGTCATGAGTCCGTGCTTCTGGTTGATGATGAACAGCGTATTCTCGATGTTGGGCGTACAATATGTAAGGCTTTGGGCTATACGGTTTTCACAGCGGATTCCGGTAAGGATGCCGTGAAAATTTATGCAGAAAAAAAGAACGACATAAATATTGTGGTGCTGGACATGATCATGCCCGGCATGGGTGGATTGGATGTGTTTATAGCGCTGAAACAGCTTAATCCTGATATTAAAGTCCTGCTTTCCACAGGATATGTCATTGATGAAAATGCCCAGGAGATGCTCAGGCAGGGATGCAAAGGATATATTCTCAAACCCTATTCCATGATGGATTTTTCACATAAGTTAAGAGACGTGCTTGGATAACAGGCCATTCTCGGCATCTGTTGGGATATGTGAAACTTGATCATTAGGCCCATGGCCACAATTAAATCTGCCGCTCCTAAAGCCCGCGGGGCAGGGCGTTGTGCTCATCAAGTACTTGTCTTACTTTTACCGAGATATCATGTTTTGAAAACGGCTTATTTATGAAACACATTCCGTCATCCAATATACCCCGATGCGAAATGACATTGGCCGTATATCCAGACAGATATAGCACTTTCATATCAGGAAAGAGGTGGTGCATTTTTTCAGCAAGCTCACGTCCGTTCATTGACGGCATCACAACATCGGTTATCAGCAGGTCAATTTTTTGATTGCACGAATTGCCCGTCTCTATAGCTGCCTTTGGTGTGCTGGCTGTCAACACGGTATACCCCAGTCGTTCCAGCATTGTTTTGGTCACTTCGAGAATTGCCGTCTCATCCTCCACAAGGAGTATTGTTTCAAACCCTTTTCGGGATTTCTCTTTTATCACAACACTCTCCTGTTCCTCACATTTCTCGTGCCGCGGCAGATATAATTTGAAGGTCGTTCCTTGTTCGGGTTCGCTGTATATATTAACAAATCCGTTGTGTTGCTTGATAATTCCATATATGATCGCCAGCCCCAAGCCGGTTCCTTTTCCCCGGCTCTTGGTTGTAAAAAAGGGCTCGAACAGGTTATTGATGGTCTCTTTATCCATACCGCAGCCATTGTCACTGAAAGCGATGAGGACAAACTCGCCGGGTATGAACCCCCGGTGCCGCCTGCAGTAATCCTCATCAAAGCAGATATTGTCTGTTTCAATGGTGACTTTGCCGGTGTCTTTTATCGCATCCCGTGCATTGACGCACAGGTTGGCCAGTACCTGATTGATTTGAGAGGTATCTATTTTAACTGACCATAAATGCTTTTTAGGACGCCACAACAGATCAATATCCTCTCCGATCAATCGTTTAAGTATCTTGAGCATACCTTCAATTGTATGGTTCAGGTTAATGATTTTCGGGTTAATCTTCTGCCGTCGTGCAAAGGTAAGCAGTTGGCGGGTCAGATCCGCAGAGCGCTGGGCTGCTTTTTGGATTTCATACACTTTTGAGCGCAATGGGTTGCCTTGGTCAATATCGTCCTGCATTAATTCAACATTGCCAAGAATAATACTGAGCATATTGTTAAAATCATGGGCCACGCCACCGGCCAGTCTTCCCACAGACTCCATTTTTTGGGCCTGGATCAGCTGACTTTCAAGTTCCTCCATCTGTTTGCGCTCAGATATGTCCCGGGAGATAATGAACAATTTCTCATTTTCATCCACCAGGTATTGAGCGGTAACTTCTACATCATAGCAGGCGCCGCTTTTACGGCGGTGTTTTGTTTCAAAACGGGAATATCCCAGATGCTTGACCTCATCAATCTTTGCTGCGACTTCATCCTGATTCATATTGCCTTCCAGGTCCACTATGTGCATGGAGAGCAGTTCCGTTTCGTTATAGCCACTCATACGGCAACAGGCATCGTTGACCTCCAGGAGCTTACCGTTAAGATCCGTCAGCCAGAAGCCGTCAATGACAGTTTGAATAATGCTTTTATATCTTACAGTGGCCTTGTGTATATCTTTTTCCCTCTGTCTGAGTTCTTCCGCAACCCGCTCTTTTAACCAGGCACCACACCCCCACGCAGTTAGGAAAACTAACGAGGCAATCGTCGCAATGGACATCGTGAGTTTTATCGTTCTGATTTGCTTTCCGGCACCGGTATACACCAGGACTTCCGGAAGCGGCACTGAAAGCCCTATGCTCCAGGTATAATCTCCAACTTTAACGGGGGTCCAGGCAGCGATTTCCCTGCCTTTCTCTGGCAGCCAGATATACCACCCCACACCCTCTTGGGAATTTTTAACCGCGTGGACCATATTTTCAAAATGGCTGGCACCCAATTCTTTTTGGATATGAAATATCTGATCCATACTTTTCCCTTTATATTCATCCGGGAAATCTTCACTCAAATCAAATACAACGTGGTCCGGTGCATAAATCCATGCGTCACCGCTTTGCAGTAATTTTATCGGCTTAATAAACAGCTTCAAAATATTTTGTTCGAACCGGTTGATATCATTGAAGTTGTGGAGGTGAATCTGATCATTGATATATATACTGATACTGCGGGCCGCCACCCGGACGATCTCAAGTTCAGCTTTCTGGTATGCAGATATTGTTGCCTGGGTCAACATGTCCACTTGCTTGTTGGCAGCAACCCATCCGACGATAAGCAATGAAACAATAAAAACAGGCATTATCAGGTTAAATGCCAACCGGTTTCTAAATATCGAAAAACGAATCGTCTTGACTATATTCATATCTCTTGAAGTTGGAAACGGAATGTCGTTAAATTGTATTAAAATACAAAAGGTTATAAATTACTGATTGTCGGTCGTCTATGAATCAAATTCAAAGGCAACCTGACAACAATCCCTTTTACATTCCATGGCATATCGATATGTGGACTCATCAGAGGATTTGCGGGAACCGCATAGTATGAAATTTTTTTTGTACAGAGAACCGGAAAGGATTCCCTGTACAAAAGGATTGTGCAAAGCGACTTGGGCCAAATCCTGATTCTTTTGCCAAAGATGTTTCGATAGATTCATATTCCACCTGGTATAGTTTATTGAACGATATGTCAATATTAAATCTTTCAGAGCCTGTTTGATAATTAGGGAATCGAAGCGAAATCTCATGAAAATGAGAACCAATTTTCACAAATTTTGTGTTAATAGCCGGACTATTGACATAAAA
>PDWI01003862.1_pt1 | contig 20692 bp, 24 predicted proteins | sample 1430891 | NCBI WGS metagenome assembly PDWI01 (sample SAMN01162508, study PRJNA174530) | Oral metagenome, whole genome shotgun sequencing project. | biome: Marine environment; feature: Marine mammal; material: Swab sample of the gingival sulcus; isolation source: swab sample of gingival sulcus... | reverse complement strand
AAAGGGATAATAATTTGATTTACTGGCTCATAAACTATAAGGTTTATAATGCCAATATGGAAGGTGATTATTTTGATGGATTAAGTGTGGATTGTCAGGAAAAAGATGAATATGATTATCCCAGAATTAGTTCAAAAGATAACCTATTTCAAACAGCACTTTATTATATAATAACTGGTAGATGTTATTAGCAGTTAAAATTTAAATTTTCCTTACTCCATATTGGGGTTTGGTTTTCTTTTGGGTTGTTCTTTAAGATTTCCAAAGGTTTATAGGATCTTTTGTACTCTAAGCTTTGGCAGTTTTTTACATAATATCCTAAATAAATCCAGCGTTTATTGGAGTTTAGGGCATATAAAATTTGCTGATATATGGAATATCTTCCTAGGCTTAAATGGGCATAATCTGGGTCATAGAAAAAATAAATAGAACTGAGCCCATCGCTTATCTCATCCACCAAATCAACCCCCACTAGTTTTCCGTCACAAAAATATAAAAATTCCAATCCAAAGCTTCCATATCCATTTACGTACAATTCATAATAAGATTGCAAATTTAGGGGATAATGTTTCCATCCGCGCTTTTTTTGCATGTGAAAGTGGTATTTGTTGTAAAGTTTTACATGTTCTTTTGTTATGGATGGTTTTCTTAGTATTATGCTTGTTTGGTTTGCATTTTTTTTCAAAACTCTTCTTACGCTTTTGGAAAATTTAAACTCCCTAGCATCTATTCTGACACTAATACACTCTTTGCAGTTGTCACACTGGGGGCGGGAAAAATATTCTCCAAATCTCCTCCACCCCCTTTTTACTAAACCATCATTTAGATTGTAAGAGCAATCCTTGATGTATTTGTACTCCATCCTTGCTTTTCTATCATGTAGATAAGCGCATTTTGAGGGTAGGGTGGAAAATTCTACTATATGAGATGCAATGCAGGGTTGTTTGAGCATTTATATTTTTTTAACTTGGGAGTTTTTCATATAATCCAAAAAATCAACCCTAAGCTCTTCTTCTTTTTCTTTAAGTAAAACTTCCTTGCTTTTATTGTTTTTTGGTTTTTTAACAGCCTTCGGAGTTTCTTCTTTTTTTAGCTGCGATTTTATAGCCTTTAGATCATCAAATAAATCATTCATATTTGCCTTCCTTTTTGTTTTAATTGTAGCTAAATTGGTATTAAGTTTAAATTATGATAAGATTTTAGTTGGAGTGTGGGGCTTTTGTAGCCCCATTTTAGATTTTGATTTTTATTGTTTTTTGAGGTAAATCTCTCTTTTGCAATATTTTTTTACTTCTTTTTCGTATAGTGATATATATCCAGTTAAGTATTTTTTATCATCGGATAGATTAAGTTCTACCTTTCCCGTAGTTTCACCATCGTCTATATTTAAAACATACTTATTTCCAACTTTTGGAATATATCCCTCTAAAGTATCATTATCGTTGTCTATACTTATCAGATTTATTTTATTGTTCATTATGTAAGCGCCTGCGTAATTAATGCCATCACATGAAACTATTTCTTCGCCTATTTTAACTCTAAAACCTTGTGTTGTTTTTATATACCCGCCATATGGGTGTTTTTTCACAAATATTTTTTGATACGAACTAGCATTTTTTAGCTCATTTGCAATTTTTGTTTCTAACTCCGAATTAATAGTCTCTGGTTTTGTATTGGTTAAGTTTACAATCTCATCACCATCAGACGAACCTCCTCCGCCTCCACAACCTATAAAAACCAAAACACTAAGTGCCAAAACAATTTTTTTCATACATTCTCCTTTAAATAAAAATTTTTGAAATTGTACCATATTTTGATAAATAAAATTATAAATCTTGATCTGTTTTCCATTCTCAGCTTTCCGTTCTTCGCACAGCCAAATCCTCAGCAACACTAGCCGCTTCTTTTAGCCTTTCGTTATCAAAATGGGTATAAATCCTTGAAGTATTCAAACTCGCATGTCCTAGGGCTTCTTGGACTAGGACTATGTCTTTTCGTTTTCGATAGAGTAGGGTGGCGAAGGTGTGGCGGAGCATATGGGCTCCGTTTTTTTCTTTTCTAATTCCTGCTTGAAATAAAATCTGCTCAACTATCCTTGATACATAAGCTTGGGTCATTTTGTTTCCAGATCTGTTGCAAAAAACAAGCCCATTTTTGCAGGATGTGGTTTTTAGAACATTTGAAAGTAGGGTACTTATAATACTTTTTTTGATCATGACAATTCTGTATTTATTTCCTTTTCCTCTGATGCGGATGATAAAATGCTCCCTATCATCACTAATGTCCCTTTGTTTGATATTTAAAGCCTCGCTAACTCTCATGCCCGTATAGCATATCATTTTTATGATAAGCTTATTTCTGTCCCCATTTGTTTTAAATTTAGCATCTTCTATGGCTTGTAAAAATTTTTCAAGCTCATCTTCATTTAAAAATTCAGGCAGTTTTTCTCCACTTTTTCCGCTAAGTCCACGCCAATGTTTTAAACTTATATCATAAACATGAGCCTTTCCATCCTCTTCGTTTTGTTTATCTAGGTAAGAAAAAAAAGACAAGATGGCTATGCGATAATTTTTCTTCGTAGCATCGCTAAGTCCTCCCGTGCTACTTGCTAAAAAATCACTTATAAGTTCTTCATCGATTTGTTTTAGGGAATAAAGATTGTACAAAGAAAACATTTCAAGCATTTTTTTAAGGGGATTAAAATAAGTGTTTATTCCAGTCATCCCAGCATTCCTTGCCTTTTTAACCAGTATGTCCAATTCTTCCAAATTTCCAACCCCCTTAGTCAAAGCAAAGGTAACCCGCGCAAGAGTAGGGGGGTCTTTTAACTCTTTATTTGAAAGGGAATTTAGTTTATATTTGACAAATCTACTAAGCCAAAAAAGTAGCGATTTTTGTACATTTTCCTCGCAATCTAATGGATATTTCATCCTAACTCCTTAAAAGCGTTTTGTGCTCATGCAATCATGTAATAATGTATGCTTGCAAACAAAAAAGCTCTTAAAATCGATTTTTGATTTTTGTTCAAGATCTAACTTTTAAGAGCTTTTAGATCAAAGGATTATATCACAAATAACTTGAAAACTAAATATTTAACTAATTTACATATAAAAAGACTTTTTTACTCAAATACCTAGCTTTAGGGCTTTATAAAAGGTTAAATACATAAAATTATCATATTTTGTATTGAAAACTTAAATTTTCAAACTTTTTTATATTTTGGTCTCCAAACCTCTTCTCATAGTTCTATCGAGCCTATAAATACGAACTTGAAAAATGATTTACCTTTTTAAAACCAAGTAATTTATCCATAAAATATTTTGTACAAATTTTAGTAAATAAATGCGAAAAATTCTACACACCAATTTTGGTTCATTTTAAAGCTATTTTTAACAAAACCACTACCCTACTACAACAAAGTTTTGTAAAGCTTTTTCACACAATTTGGATTTTGTCTTTTGATCTGAAAAACTTTTTGATCTAAATAAATTTCATACTTTATATTTTGTATCATAATTACACATAGTTTTATTTTGCCATGTTTCTTTTTGTAAAAACATAGGCTTTTTAAAAAAGTTTCGCTAAGATATTTTTATAAAAAAAATTTATATAAGGAGAGCTTATGTCTCAAATTTTTGAACCAAGTAGAACTTTTGCTAAAGAGGCGCGTATCAAAAATATGTGTGAATATAAAGAGCTAACCATCCAAGCCCAAGAGGATTATGAGGGTTTTTGGGATAAGTTGGCTAAGGAAAAAATAGATTGGTATGAACCATACACGAAAGTTTTGGATGAATCTAACCCACCCTTTTACAAGTGGTTTGTGGATGGAAAGTTAAATGTTACCCACCAGTGTATAGGAAGGCATTTAAAGACTAGAAAAAACAAGGCCGCTATCATCTGGGAGGGCGAAGATGGCAAAAGAAGAATTATCACTTATTTGGTGTTATATTATAGGGTAAACCGCTTTGCAAATCTTTTAAAAAACAAGTTTGGCGTCAAAAAAGGAGATAGGGTTATTTTATACATGCCTATGATTCCAGAAGCTGCTTATGCCATGTTAGCATGTGCTAAGATAGGGGCAATTCACTCGGTTGTTTTTGGTGGATTTTCCGCTGAAGCTCTTCGTGATAGGATAGAAGATGCAGGAGCAAAGCTTGTTATAACTGCCGATGGAGCTTACAGAAGGGGTATGCCCTATCTTTTAAAGCCAACGGTTGATGTTGCACTAGAAGAAGGCTGCAAGAGTTGCGAAAAAGTCCTTGTGGTTAAGAGAAATAACGAATACATAGATATGGTTGATGGGAGGGATTATTTTTATCATGAGATCATAAAAGACGAATCCCAACACTGCGAGCCAGAGGTTATGGATGCTGAAGATCCTTTATTTTTACTCTATACTTCAGGAAGTACGGGTAAGCCAAAGGGAGTTCAACATTCATCAGCAGGTTACATTTTATGGGCACAAATGACTATGGAAAATGTCTTTGATGTTAAAGAAAATGACACCTTTTGGTGTACAGCAGATGTGGGTTGGATAACAGGACATACATATATAGTTTATGGTCCTCTAGCCATGGGTGCTACTACCGTTATGTATGAGGGTGTTCCCCTATTCCCAGATGCAGGAAGATGGTGGAGCATGATAGAAGAATTAAGAGTAAATCAATTCTACACCGCCCCAACTGCCATAAGATTGCTTCATAAGGTGGGTGCAGATCAGCCAGGAAAGTATGATCTAAGTTCGCTTAAAGTCCTAGGAACCGTTGGAGAGCCCATAAATCCAGATGCATGGCTTTGGTACTACAATGAAATAGGCGGAGGAAAATGCTCCATCGTTGATACTTGGTGGCAAACAGAAACGGGTGGACACATGATAGCCCCACTCCCTGGTGCAACTCCCATAAAACCAGGTTCGGCTACCTTTGCACTCCCTGGAATTATGGCTGAAATCATCGACGAGGAAGGAAATAGAATGCCCCAGGGCGAAAAGGGACATCTATGTATCACAAAACCTTGGCCATCCATGATAAGAAATATCTGGGGCGATAGTGAACGCTATGTGAAATCATACTTTGGGGATTGTAAAAAAGATGGACAGAGCGTTTATTTCTCAGGCGATGGGGCCTTGTATGATGAGGATGGCTACATAGTTATAACAGGAAGAATGGATGATGTTATCAATGTTTCAGGTCATAGGATAGGAACTGCTGAGATTGAAGCGGTTATTGCCCATGAGGAAAGCGTCGCTGAGACGGCTGTTGTTGGTAAGCCAGATGAGATTAAGGGTGAGAGTATTTTTGCTTATATTGTCTTAAAAGATGACATTGGAGAAGATGAACTCAAACATAAACTAAACGATCTTGTGGTTAAAGAGATAGGTGCAATTGCGAGAATTGACGCTATCTTGATAGTTAAAGGACTCCCTAAGACAAGAAGTGGTAAGGTTATGAGAAGACTTCTTCGAGCAATCGCAAAAGAAGAGGAAATCACACAAGATATTTCCACCCTTGAAGATCCTAGTGTTATAATGGATATTAAAAAATTATTTGATTCAAAGAAAGGAAAATAAATGAAAACACACACCGTCATAGACATAAAGATAACCTATGAGTTAGAGCACATGAGCAAAGAGCAAGAAAAAGACATGGAAGAAAAGATAAAAACCTTCTTAGAGTCCATAAAAAACAAACAAGGCGTAAAAATAAAAGCCAAAAGACACAATGTTGCCGTACAAAACATGATAGATGAGTATGGCATAAATTTAGAAGACGATTAGTTTTTTACCAGGGTGTTCTATTTGTAAAAATGCTTACTTTACTGGTTATCTGTTTTCCGTAATCCGTAATCCGTTTTCAGCATTGTAGATAGGGTGGAATTTTTATTTATAGTGCCCTCTTTTATGATTTTAGCAAAAATTCCCCTATCTTTTTTTAGGATTTTTGGTAATTTTGAGTCTATGTATGAGAGGTTTTTGCAGATGGTGCAGGGTTTTGTTATCTCTAGGGTGACATTTTCGATTTTGAGTAGGGTGCCTTCTTTTAGTTGGCATGGATTTGCATCTAGTAGGATGTTTTCTCCTAATTGCCCATGGTTTATCTTTATACCCTGCTCTCTTGCTTTTTCGTAGGATTTTGTTGAAGTAAGTAAGATGGATCTGCTTTGGTCTTTTCTGTAAAATTTATCTTCTTTTACTCCGTTTTTATCCATATTTATGCTTGTTTTTTCTATGGTTCCTTGCTTTGGATCTTGGATAAATAAGGCTATGATTTTTGCCCTCATTTGCCCTCCATCAAAAACCAACAGGTCATTTCTAGCTTTAGGGTGGCTTTTTTTCTTTTTTCAAAATGTGCTTGAATGTCAAAATCTTTTTTTCCGTAGCCTTGTTTGTATTCTTTTATGAGTTCATTGTAGGTGTTTTGTTTTATGGCTGTTATATGGAAGATGACTTTTGTATGATTTTCCTCTTTTAGAATGCTTTTTATGGATGGGTTTATGCCTGCGTATTTATCTTCTTTTTCTTTTAGAATGTTTAGCTCTATGGTTGCTCTTATGGATGCAAAAAGTTGGTAAAATTGTTCATCTTTTACATTTAGAGAATGGACTATAAGGGCTGAACTTTTATCGTAGCCCCAGCCGCCACTTACATCTAGATCTACATTAAAGGTATCTTTTATGCTTTGTTTTATGTTTTTGTTATCTTGAATTTTTACAAATATATCACTCATCTATAAATTCCGCTTCACTGAAAAAATCTTCAAAATTTATCTTTTTATATCTTTTGGATTTGATAAATTTGAGTAAGATTAAAAATTCATTTGGATTTTTGTATCCAATATCCAAATAAATGATGTTTAAATTTTCGTCTAGAAAAATAGTACTTGGATATGAAAAAATTTCATATTTTTTGGCAAACTTTTTTTGGCTAAAGATTAGATTATTTTGTTTGATTTGCATTTTTTGGCTTATATTTATATCTATTAGGATAAAATTTTTCTTTATATAATCCAAAATCTTTTTATCTTTAAAGTTTTCATCTAGCATAGTATGGCAAAATCTACAACCATCTATGTGGAAAAACATCATCACATTTTTGTGGTTTTTTTGGGCTTGGCTTTTGATTTTATCTAGGTTTAGATCGCTTCCGTTAGCAAAAACACAAAGGATGAAAATAAAAAATATCTTAGTAAATTTTTTCATATCAAAGCTGGGGTGGAGCTAGATAAACTAGCTCCTGATTTTATTGTGAACCATTTGGTTTTATGAGGCAGTTTTTGTACTCTTTGTCGCATCTATAAGCTGTATCGAAAACAAAGATTCTGCTTGCTTCTTTTTCGTCTTCAAAGGTGGTTCTAGCCTCTGTGGATTTTATGCCTGTATCGCAGTAAAATACTATAATGCCATCCTTTGGAAGCTTGCTTTTATCCATGCTTTCTTTGTCCCTATTGTAGGGGGCATTTATGGCTCCTTTGATGTGGCTTACTTTGTATTTTTTAGCATCTCTTAGATCTATAAAGTGAATACCCTTTGGCACTTTGTTTTCCTTGATAGCTTCGGCCAACCAAAACTGATCTATCATGCCATCTTCTAGACCCTCTTCTATATCATCAGCTAGTACATATAGTTTAACACCATTTACTTCAACTTGCTTTAGAGGTGGCTTGTAGGCGTAAGCGCTTATGCAAAGGGCTAGGATTAGGCTTATTGTTGATAATAATTTCATATTTGTTCCTTATTTTATTTTAACTTTTTTGGTTTTAGTTTTACCTAGTAAGTCTACCCAAGTCATTTCTATTTTTTCACCTTTTTTACCGGCACGAGATTTAAATTTAACTATGGGGTTTTTGCTTAAAAACTGGCTTGATGACATTTCAAAAATCATCTCATCGCCTATTTTAGCAGTCCACATTGTTATAAAATTTGGCTTAACTCCCTTTTTCTTGGCAACCGCATAGGTTATCATGGGATGTTTTGCCATAGCCTTAACTTTTAGTACGCCTTTTTTGAATTTTGCTTTTATTTTCATAACTTCTCCTTATCCTTCACATCCACCAAGGGCAACTTCAAGACCCTTTGTTTTAGCATATAGCTTTCCATCTTTTCCCTCAACCACAGCTGTTATCTTTCCACTAGCTTTCATTTTGATATTTACATCAAGATCGATTATACTATCTTTATGGATGGTAAAAACTGCAACCGTGCTTTCGGGGTTTGTATCTTGAAAAAGGGCAACAGACTTGGCATCTATGTCTGATTTGATATTTACAGGGATTGCTCCACCATTAGATGCGACCTTGGGGATTTTAAGTTTTACACCCTTTTCTACTAGTTTATCTGTGCCATAAAGTTTTTTGATAGCGTCATCAACTTTGTGACTTGTCCAAACATCAGGTTTACTCTTTCGGTAATCTTCTGCTCTTAGATTTAAGGCACTAGCCGTTAATGCTAGCGCACTTAGGCTCAAAAATTTTCTTCTTTGCATATTTTTTCCTTTCTTATTTTTTGAGGTTGATCATATAATCAACCACCGCTTTGAATTCTTTATCGCTCATATCAGTTCCGCCCTTTGGAGGCATGACGTTTATGCCGTTGATTCCATTGCTATATATGCCCTCAATGCCTTGTTTAGCCATCTTGGTATCCCAAGTTTTCTTATCTCCTGCCACAGGGGCTCCCATGCTATCATCTTGGTGGCAAACTGCACAACTATTTTTGTAAGCTTCGGCTATTGGGTCAGGCTTTGAGTCTGTCATTTCTTGCTTTTTTGGTAAGTCTTTTTTATTTGATAGTGGAGGATTGAAATCGCTTATGCCGCCATTTTTAACACGCACAACCTTGGCTGTATCTTTTTGGCAATTTTCCATACATCTTTTATCATAATCAACCTTGATTCCACCAAAGTTTTTGGGATTTTTATAATACTCCCTTACATTTTTAAGGGCGTCTTTTCCTTGTATTTTTGGCTCAAATCCATCAACATTTGGCATTTTAATTTTTAGGAATTTTTCACGATCTAGTACGTATTCTTCATCTACCTCAACCCCATCAACTTCCATTTCATTTATATATAAAATGTAAGCTACAAGTGCGTAAACTTCATTGTCTGTTAGGGTTTTTGATCTAGTGTGGGGCATTCCATCCCTTATGTACCACCAAAGGGTACTTGCCACTGGCCAGTATGAGCCAAAAACTCTCACAGGACCATCTGCATCTGGTTCATTTCTTTGGTTTGTTAGGGTTTGTTGTAGATCAACCGCATTTCCCTTGGAAAGTGCTGGATAACCTCCTCCACCTGCTCCAAAGTCTCCATGGCAACTTACACATTTTTCATCGTAAATCTCTTCGCCCTCTTCCACCGAGCCCTTGCCCTCAGGAAGTCCGGTGCCATCGGCCATGATGTCTTTGTCCCAAGCTTTTATCTCGTTTTTAGTTGGAACTCTTCCGCTATAAAAACCACCTTTTAATATGCGTTCATTAATGCGGTAAGGTCCTGTTTTTCCATTTTGAACAGGATGATAAACTCCCCCATCTATGGTTGGTTGGTTGTTTAGTTTGTTTGTTGAAGCTGGTATAAACTCACCTTTTTGTTCAGCCAAAGAAACTGAGGCTATTAAACTTACTGCTATTAAAGATTTAAGACCTAACTTGTACATGATTTACCTCCCCAGTTTTTGTTACTTCCCATGTTTCAACTGCATTTCTGTGATACACTCCCTCAACTCCTACGACTGAAGTTTCTTCATCTATGGTTGGTTGGATATAGCCAGCATCATCCATTGCCCTTGAGGTTAAGAGTAAAACCTCTCCTTTTTTGTACTTATGGATATAGCTCCATCTTGTCCAACATTTTGGTAAAACCAAGCCTTTAAGTTCGGCTTTTTTATATGTTTTGCCTCCATCAAAGGATAGATCAACAGCTGTTATGGTTCCCATTCCAGACCATGCTAAACCCTCTATCTCAACCATTTGACCATCTTTTAGATCTGTCCATGGGATTTCAGGGGAAGGAGATGTAACGGTTGAATTTACCTCATTTGCATAAAAATGCTGGATAGCCTTTCCGTTTGGTTTTAGTGCAGTGTAGCGTGAAGTCTCTTCCTTGCAATACCAAGGTTCACTGGCAAATTCTAATCTTTTTAACCACTTAACACATAGATTTCCCTCCCAGCCTGGAAGTAAAAGTCTAACAGGGTATCCCTGCTCTGGTCTTAGGGCTTCTCCATTTTGTCCCCAAACTATCATGGCATCGTCTAGAACCTTATCGATAGGAACGGTTCTTCCCATTTCTGAATTGTCACTTCCCTCGCTTAACATCCACTTAGCTTCAGGTTTAAGCCCCAAGTCTTCCAAAATAGTTTTAACATAAACTCCAGTCCATTCTGCACAAGACATGAAGCCCTTGGCAAATTGCAAGGAATTGTATTGTGGTGCCCTCCACTCTTGACCGCCATTTGCTGGACATTCTATAAAGTGGGTTCTTGTAACACTTGGATATCTTTTAAGCTCATCTAGAGTTAAAACTATGGGTTTTTCCACAAGTCCATGGATCATAAGGCGGTATTCGTTTGGATCTATTTGGGCAATTCCGCCGTGGCATCTACTAAAAAATAAACCATTTGGGGTTATAATGCCCGATAAATCTTGTATGGGTGAAACTGCAATGGAAGCTCTGTAGTTTCCAGATGCGAGTAGTTTTGTATATCTTCTTGTAACATTATGCTCATAAACCGAAGGGCTTCCGTAAAGTTTTTCAGTTACGGGCCAACCCCATTTTTGTCCCCAGGAGGGGTGTTCCATGATTGCCTTATCGTCAGCTTTGGTAACCACGGGCGCTAAAACCCCAGCTGCAGCCAAAGCACTCAAAGCGGTAGTTTTTTTAAAAAACTGCCTTCTGCTTTGATTTTGTGGCAAATCTTTTGAGGATTTTGGTATTATCTCCATGTAAGTACTCTCCTTTTTATTATTTTCCATACATTATATAATAACTACTTGTTATTTACTCTTAATCAATATAAGATATCATAAATATATAAATTTTCGTCATACAAAAAGTAACACAAATTAGTTAATCTTTAGAAAATACTCCATCATTTTGTATCCTCCAGTGGCAAAAAATATGGTTCCGATTGCATTTAGTAGTATGTTTAAAGTGCCAAGCATAAGACTTCCACCCTCAAAAAGCCAAAAGGTTTCTATGGCAAAGGTGGAATAAGTGGTTAAGGCTCCTAAAAGTCCGGTTGATAGGAATGATTTTAATGGGGGCGAAAAAAAATCCGTATAAGCAAAAAGTGCAAACAAACAACCCATTATCAAGCTACCGATGAGATTTACTCCTAAGGTTCCAAAGGGTAAAATGTGTGGAACTAGTTTGTTAAAAACCCCATTTAGATAGGCTCTTAAAATGGCACCTAAAAAGCCTCCGCTACCTATTGCTAGGATTGTTTGCCAGCTCATCTTCTAAGACTTTTCTCATATCTTCTTGTAGTTGCTCGTACCAAAAAGTACCAGCTTTTGGGGTAACTGAGGGTAGAAAATTTATGGTTATATCCTTACCATGGGTTTGCGCTGTTTTTGTATCAAAAACTTCACTGCTACCGGTTATAACTACGGGCAAGACTTTGAGATCTAGTTTTTCTGCTATAAATTTAGCTCCTTGTTTAAATTCCAATAATCTTTTGCCATCGCTTCTAGTGCCTTCTGGAAAAATAGCTATAACACGCCCTTTTTCTATCCTATCTTTTGCGTCTTTTAAAAGTTTGACTAGGGATCTTTTATCTTCTCTAGCAACAGATATCATACTAGGCGCATGAACAATGCGTCCAAAAATAGGAATATCTTCTATTTCTTTTTTAGTGACCCAGCACAAATCTTTTGGATGCAATTCTTCTAATGCTACTATATCCATCGCACCTTGATGGTTTGCTAGGACAAGTTTGGCATTTTCATCTATATCTCCCTTAACGTGTATATCGTAGCCTATCAAAAATCGTTGGGATTTTGCCCATATTCGCCTTACTTTTCTGTGATTTTTTCTAAATATATACATAAAAACTATGGTTATAATAACTGTTATTATAAATTGAGCAAAGGTAAATACACCCTTAATTTTTGATAATATCTTCATCTTTTATCCAGCCTATTTTTTTATTTGGTAGTAGTATTTTTACGTAAGAGTTGATTTGGTTTAGTTTTTCTACATGTTCTATCTTGGTGGTTGTGTGAAAGATGGTTGATTTTTCGGTGGGTAGGATACGAACCTTTGTGTTTTGTTTTATATTTATATCATTTTTTGGAGAAAATTTTGTATATACTAGGTATAAGGATAGGGCAATGGCGATGAGGGCATAAAAATATTTCTTTTTTATGATAAATAAAAGCAAAAAGATTAACACTATGCCAATCAAAGCCAATTCTTTATATAATTCAAACTTGCTTTTTTTGGGATTTAGATCTATTTGAGTGCTTAAATCCTCTTGTTCGATTTCGACGGGTAGATTTATGATTTGGAATTTATTTTTACCCGTATCAAAATAGCTCATTTGTATTTTTTGTCGCTCTTTTGGGAAGATTATGAAGTAAAAGATTGTATTGTTTTCATAGTCCCCGCTTTTGGTATCTATGCCTTGTTTTTGTACATTTTTAAATTTTATATCTTCTATATTTGAATTTTGTGCGTTTATCTCCATGACCATTATAAGATTTTTATCATCAAAGGTATTTGTTTTGAATTTTTTTATTTCTAATTTTTTAGCAAATACATTTATAAATCTTTCCTCATCATCATTTAGGGATATAATGCTGATTTTATGGCTTGGCAAAGATATACTCTCTTCAATCTCATTTTTGTTTATAAGTTCTATATATAAAGGAGGTAGTTGATCTAAGGGTTTGTTAGCCTTAAAAAGAATGTTTTTAAAATACACATTTTTGCTATTTTCATCATGGATTAAGTCGGTTAGATAATCAATAACTTGTCCATCTTCATTGGATAGGCTTGAAAATTTTATGGTTTCAAATTTTCTTGCTATTACTAATTTTATTCTAATTGGTATTAATTGTCCCACGTAGGCTTTATTTGGCAAGTCAATATAAGATGCAAATAGGGATTTTGTTATGGGTTTTTCATGTTGGTTTGAGTTGGAATTTTGAAAAGGAGATGGTTTAAGAATGGTATTTTTTTGGTTGTTTGGAACAAAGCCAGAATTATCTTGTTTTTGATTTGGTATAAAATCAAATCCCGAATCTTTTTTTGCTTTTTTGTTATCTATTTTTTTTGGAAATAGGTTAAATACCGAATTATCAGTATTTTGCTGAGCATAAACAAGGTTTATTCCAATCAAAAAAATGAAAAATAATCTTAAAAAATACTTCATCGCCTAAGACAAAAACCCCTCAATCATCTTAATTCCGTCTTTACATCCTAGTATATCTTCCATAGCCCTTTCTGGATGGGGCATAAGACCAAAGATATTTTTTTGTTTATTGCAAATGCCAGCTATATTTGCAATTGAGCCATTTGGATTTTCGCCGTAATAACTTAGTAAGATTTGTTCATTTTGTTTTAGATCTTCTAGTCCGTTTTGATCTATAAAATAATTCCCCTCTCCGTGGGCGATGGGGATATTTAGTATCTGCCCTACTTCGCATTTACTTAGGAATTTGTTTGAATTATTTTCAACCCTTAATTTTTGAAATTTTGAAACAAAATGCACACTTTCATTTCTCTTCATAGCCCCAGGAAGCATTCTTGTTTCAAGTAGCATCTGAAATCCGTTGCAAATGCCAAGGACAAATCCACCTTTTTTTGCATGTTTTTTAATCTCGCCCATGATGGGAGAAAATTGGGCAATAGCAGCGCTTCTTAGGTAATCCCCATAACTAAAACCTCCGGGCAAAACAACTAGATCTGTATTTTTGGGCAAAGCAGTTTCTTGATGCCATAGGGTTTTAACCTTACATCCTATTTTTTCAAAGGCCCAAATGGTATCATTATCGCAGTTTGTACCTGGGAAAACTCCAACAACTACATTCATACTATCTCTATCTCGTAGGTTTCTATAACGGTATTTGCTAAAAGCTCTTCACACATATTCTCTACCCTTGTTCTAACCTCATTTTCATCACCGCCTTTGACTTGCAAGATGATTTGTTTTCCAACTCTCACATCTTCAACTTCATCAAAATTTAATGAACCAAGTGCGTGATGAACGGCTTTTCCTTGGGGGTCTAGGACCCCTGGTTTTAAGCCTATGTTTACTTTAGCTTTCATTTTTTCTCACTTATTTTTAAGTATTCTTTTTAAAACTTCTTCGTATGCAACTTTCACATTACCTAGGTTTTGTCTAAATCTGTCTTTATCCATTTTTTCATTGGTTTTCATATCCCAAAGTCTGCAACTATCTGGGCTTATTTCATCGCAAAGGAGTATATTTCCATCCTTATCAACTCCAAATTCAAGTTTAAAATCAACCAAATTCAAATCGCACTCTTCAAAAAATCTTTTTAAAATATCATTGATTTCTCGTCCAAGTCTTTTAAGTTCAGCTAGATCGGATCTAGATTTGACAAGATCAAGGAGTAGGCAATGTTCATCATTTATGAGTGGATCGCCTAAATCATCGTCTTTATAGTAAAATTCAACCAGAGTAAATGGCAAAACCCTTCCATCTTTGATGTTTAATCTTTTAACCAAAGAGCCAGTTGCCACATTTCTGACCACAACTTCTATGGGTATAACCTTAACCTTTTTTACCAACTGATGTTTATCATCCAAGGTTTTGACTAGATGGGTTTTGATATTTGCCTTTTCTATAAGTGCGAAAAGCTGAGTGCTTATCTTGTTATTTAGTGCACCTTTACCTTCTTCGTTTCCTTTTTTTTGGGCATTAAAGGCAGTTAGATCATCTTTAAATTCTGCGATTAGAAGATTTTCATCATCACTTTTGTAAAGTCTTTTGCCCTTCCCTTCATAAAGCAATTCCTTTTTTTCCATCCCTTCTCCTTATTTTTTTACCAATATCAACGCTTTTAAAATATCTATGGCTGATTTTAATTGGGCATCTTTATATATATGTTCTGTGTCGATAATCTTTTTTGATTTTTTGTCATCTTTTTTATCTTTTTTGTTTTTATCGCTTTTTTTGTCATCGCTTTTTGTTTCATTTTTATCATCACTTATTTTGTTAAGCTCGGTTGTTAGATGCTTTTTAAGATCGTTTTCTTTTATGGAATAATCATGCTCATCTATGGCAACCTTGCCTGGATAAACGATGACATCAGGAGTAACTCCAACAGCCTGTATGGTTCGCCCACTTGGTAGATAATATCTTGCAATGGTTAGCCTTAGGGCTTCTTTTTTATTTACCGGAAGTATCACTTGTACACTACCCTTTCCAAAGCTTTTTTCTCCCACCAAAATGGCACGTTTATGATCTTGTAGGGCACCAGATACTATCTCGCTAGCACTAGCACTTCCGCCATTTAGTAAGACAACCATGGGTTTTTTAAATATAGTTTTGTTTTTACTTGCTTCGTGGACACTATTTTCACTTTCCATTCTACCTTTTTGGGAAACTATCACACCCTCATCTATAAATAAATCCGCCAAACCAACAGCTTGATTTAAAAGTCCACCTGGGTTATTTCTTAGATCTAATATAACTCCATCAACTTTTGAATTTTTTTCCAGAGCCTCTTTGGCTTTTTTGACAACCTTTTTATCAAAGTTTGTGACCCTAAGATATAAGATATTTTCATTTTCCACATCTTTTACATAAACCGAATCAAGCTTTATGATATCCCTTGTGATTTTCACGTCAAAGGGTTTTGACTTACCCTTTCTAACTATGGTTACAACTATATCAGTTTTAGGTTTTCCTCTCATTAGGCTAACAGCTTCATCTATGGTCATATTTAGGGTTGAATTGCCATCTATTCTTAAAATAATATCCTTAGATTCCAATCCTGCCTTATCGGCTGGAGTTCCCTCGATAGGAGCAATAACGGTTAAAGCCCCATCTCTCATGCCAACTGTTATGCCAAGTCCGCCAAATTCTCCTTCGGTTTGAACCTTCATATCTTTAAATTTCTTTTCATCTAAAAAGCCAGAGTGGGCATCAAGATTTGATAAGAGTCCGTCTATGGATTTATTTATGATCTCACTAAAAGCCACATCATCAACATAGTATTTTTCAACGGCTCCCAAAACCTTAGTAAACTTTGCAAGAACTTGCAGTTTGCTCTCTTCGCTTACTTTTTTATCTTCTTTTTTTGTTTTTGCATCTGGATTTTGTTTAGCGTTTAAATCCCCAACCAAAAATACGCCTGATGTAAAAAAAGCTAAAACCAATCCAAAAATAATATACCTAAATCTCTTCATTTGCGGGTTGAACTCCTTAATCAAATGATAGATTTTAGTAAAATTTGCCTTAAAAGTTCAATAAATAAAAAAATTTTTATAATATATGCTTTATTTTTGTTTGTATTATATGCATAAAATAAAGTATTATAAAAAATTTTACTTAAAATACTTGACAATGATAGACTAAAGGCTGTATAATGTGGGAAAAATAATTAGGAGATTGATATGAAAAATAATATTTTTGAAATACTAACCCACCAAATGACCTCTTCCATTGAAAGCGGACTTAGTTTAGCCTTGCATAAAAAAAATGCAGAGGTTTCATCTTTGCATGTGCTTTGGGGGCTTATAACAAATTCAAATTCCATCCTTTCACAGGTTTTAAATAAGTTAAATATAGATAAAACCCCTTTGGAATTGGATATAAAAAGCCATATTGAACAATTGCCAACTTCTTCAAATGTTAGCAAGGAAAGCATAAGAATAGGAAAGGAATTGTTAGATAGCCTAGAAAATGCCAAAGGTTTGATGACCCAACTTGGAGATGCTTATATAGCTGTGGATACCTGGATTTTGGCAAATATAGATCAAAATCCTTTGAAACAGATATTTGAAAAATATACAGATATTTTAGAATTCAAAAAGCATCTAGAACACCTAAGAGCTGGTAAAAAAATCGACAAACAAAGCGGAGATGAAACCCTAGAAGCGCTTGAAAAATACAGCATAGATCTAACCAAAAAAGCAAAAAATAACGAGTTAGATCCAGTCATAGGAAGGGATGAAGAGATTTATAGAATGATGCAAATCCTCATAAGAAAAACTAAAAATAATCCCATTCTCTTAGGCGAACCTGGTACTGGAAAAACGGCTATCGTTGAGGGCTTAGCCCAAAGGATAGCAAATCAAGATGTACCAACTTCTCTTAAAAATAAAAGGGTTTTAAGCCTTGACATGAGTGCTCTAATAGCAGGTGCAAAATACAGAGGTGAATTTGAAGATAGGCTAAAAGCTGTCATAAATGAAGTCAAGCAAGACGGGGGAATCATACTTTTTATAGATGAGATTCACACCATAGTCGGAGCTGGGGCTAGTGAGGGAAGTATGGATGCAGCAAACATCCTAAAACCTGCCCTAGCTAGAGGTGAACTTCACACCGTTGGGGCAACCACTTTGAAAGAATATAGAAAATATTTTGAAAAAGATGCAGCCCTTCAAAGGCGTTTTCAGCCAGTTCAGGTAAATGAGCCAAGTGTAAATGAAGCCTTGCAAATTCTACGTGGCATTAAAGAACGCCTTGAAGCCCATCACAATGTTAGCATACTAGATAGCGCCCTAATAGCAGCCGCAAAACTTTCAAATCGCTATATAAGTGATAGATTTTTGCCCGATAAGGCTATAGATCTAATAGACGAAGCAGCAGCGGAGCTGAAAATGCAAATTGAGAGTGAACCTGTTCAACTTAGCCGAATAAAGCGTAAAATTGGCTCTTTACATGTGGAAGCTGAAGCGTTGAAGATGGAAAAGAATGCCAAAAATGACGAAAGATTGGAAGAGATCAAAAAAAGCTTGGCAGATCTAAAAGAAGAAAAATTAGGTTTAGAAAATCAGTTTGATAGCGAAAAGGAAGTTTTTGAAAATATTTCAAATATAAAGGTTGAACTTGATAACTTAAAAAAAGAAGCAGAACTTGCCAAAAGAAATAGCCAATTTAACAAAGCTGCCGAGATAGAATACGGAAAAATTCCCCAGCTTTTAGATCAAGAAAAGCAGTTAAACAAAAAATGGCTTGACATGCAAGAGGCTGGAGTGCTGCTTAAAAATAGCGTGGATGAGGACATGATAGCTTCAATCGTTAGTAAGTGGACGGGCATAAGTGTTAGTAAAATGTTACAAAGTGAAAAGGAAAAAATCTTACACGTAGAAGAGCATCTAAAAGAAGAAATCATAGGTCAAGATGAAGCCATACATGCCATAGGAAGGGCTATCATAAAAAATAAAGCTGGATTAAGTAAAAGCGATAAACCCATAGGAAGTTTTTTATTTTTAGGCTCAACAGGAGTTGGAAAAACTCAAAGTGCCAAGGCTTTGGCAAAGTTTTTGTTTGACGATGAAAAAAGCCTCATTCGCTTTGATATGAGCGAATACATGGAAAAACACGCCGTTAGTCGCCTAGTTGGTGCACCTCCGGGATATGTTGGTTATGAAGAAGGTGGCCAGCTAACAGAGGCTGTTAGGAGAAAACCATATAGCATAGTGCTTTTTGATGAAATAGAAAAGGCTCATAAGGATGTTTTTAACATACTTTTACAAGTTTTAGATGATGGACGACTAACAGATAACAAGGGTGTTAGTGTGGATTTTAAAAATACCATCATCATACTAACATCCAACATAGGAAGCGAAAAAATAACAGCATTGAATGGCAAAATGGATAGAAAAACTGCCCTCGATGAGCTTAGGCATTATTTTAGACCAGAATTTTTAAATCGCCTTGATGATATAGTCATCTTCAATCCTTTAAGCGAAGAAAATCTGAGGGAGATTATAGATATTTTATTTGTAGATCTACAAAATATACTAAAAGAAAAAAATATCACCGCAACCCTAAGTCAAAATGCAAAAAATCTCATATCCCAAGCAGGTTTTGATCCAGTCTTTGGAGCAAGACCACTAAAGAGAGCTTTGTATGAGCTAGTAGAAGACGAATTAGCACGCGAGATTCTACAAGAGAGAATAGTTGATGGAGATGAAATTTTAATAGATGCTAAGGATGAGAAAATAGAGATAAAAGTTTTGTAAGAAATAAATTCAAGCCCCCTTTGGCGGGGCTTGGATGTGAATAATTTCATTTTAAAAACTTTGCAATTATGTAAAAATTATGTTACCATCTCTCTTGTAATTTGGTTAAAGCAACAAAGTGGATAAAAGCATGATAAATTTAACAAACAAAATGCAGAAAATACTAACTTTTCTACAAGAATACTCAAGTGAAGAACATATTTATGATTTAATGGATTTTCATTCCATGGAAATCTATGACGAATTAGAAGAAGAAACAAATTTCTTAAAGAAAATGTGGGATGTGGATTTATCATGCTACTTTGAAGATAAGTTTTATGCTTTTTCAACTAATGGTGACGGCTCTTTGTTTGCTTTTTGGATATATCCTAAATTGCAAGGCGAACCGCCAATTGTTCTCTTGCCAAGTCACGGTGAAGAAGCTATTTTGTTAGCCTCAAACCTCAATGATTTGGTATGTAAAATGATACACAACATTGGTTTTAACGGAGATTGGCATTGTAAAGGAATTAATGGAGTACCATCAAAAGTAGACCTTGAAGATTTTTATGATGAAATAGCTGATGATTATGAAGATGATATTAGCATAAAAGAAGTTGAAAATCTTGTAGAAAAAGACAGGCAATTATTCAAGCAAAAGGCAGGTAAAATCATTGATTTTATAAGCAAAGAGGAAGTAGAAAACAACATTAAAAAGCAACCAAGTTTTATTCACAGAGTTATGCAATATCAATTTAAAAATGATGAAATTGTACATTGTAATGGTGAATTGAAAAATGAACAAGAATTTGGAAAACTTCTTGATTATTGGACAAAATGTATAAATTATGAGCATAGTGAAAACTATAAAAAAGAAATCGTATTAGATACCATAAAAGAAATCTATCCCGATTATACTTAAAGTGAGTTATTTGGGGATTGGTTGAGTACTATTTGTATATTTAAGATCTAAATGAAATCATAAAAGAAGTATATTTTTTAGAAAACTATGAGTATTGGGATTGGGATAGGGAAACTATGGTTGAAAATTATGATTATAAAGATAATGTTACAGCTTGTGATACTGCTCTAGCTTTTTGGAATGGTAAATTGAATGACAAAAATGCTTCTCGAAAGCCTTGACATTAAGGTAAAAAATGATAGAATCAAAATAATGGCGCATATGCATTAAACAGAGATAACAATATGAAAATAAATATTATGATTTTATTGGCACTGATTGGTTGTGGAAGTAAAAATATGATTATCACAGAAAATATACCAATTTATCAAAAAGAAAAGGATAGAATTATGGGCGATATAGAATTGTATCAAAAAAACATTTCCTACCCATACAAAGCATCAAAAGAGAGGCAACAAATAATATACAATAATATCAATAAAGTAAAAGTAGGATTGAGCAAGAAAGAAGTTCTTGAAATAATGACTAAGCCTGATGAGGCAAATTTAACTTACAAATACATAAAAGTTAAAACGGGAAAAGAATTAGAAAATATAGTTGGTTTTTCACTTGTATATTTGTTAAGAAGA
>PDWI01003861.1_pt1 | contig 20693 bp, 9 predicted proteins | sample 1430891 | NCBI WGS metagenome assembly PDWI01 (sample SAMN01162508, study PRJNA174530) | Oral metagenome, whole genome shotgun sequencing project. | biome: Marine environment; feature: Marine mammal; material: Swab sample of the gingival sulcus; isolation source: swab sample of gingival sulcus... | reverse complement strand
TCCTCTAGCATCTCTTGAAAGCTTTTTTCATTTTGCATTTCTGACATTCGAAATGACCTCCTCAATAAGTTTCTTTGGTGTCGATGCACCGGCAGTAATACCTACTAGCTCTCGCCCCTCGAGTAGTTTAAAGTCAAAATCTGATGATGTTTCTATACGATATGTATCCTCGCATACACTTTTACATATATCGTATAATTTTTTTGTATTAGAACTTTTATCATCTCCAATAACTATCATCAAGTCAACTTTTTTAGCTATCAAAAGAGCTTCTTCTTGTCTTTTGTAAGTCGCACTGCATATAGTATTTCTTATGATAACACGAATTTGTCTTTTTTGCAATATCCTTACTATCTCTTTAAAAATTTTGTTATTAAAAGTTGTTTGAGCAACAAGCTCGTAGTTTGTGTTTAAGTCAAAATAAAAATTCTTCGCACCATCAACACTCATCAAATAAATAATTTCACCATCATACCAACCAGCTATCCCCTTGACTTCGCTATGGTTTTTATCTCCCGCTATTATCAGGGCATTACCATTTCTCTCAGCTTCTAAGGCGAGATTATGAATTTTTTTTACATACGGACAAGTAACGTCAATTACCTCTACATTTTTAGCTCTTATTTCCTCTTCCTCACGCCTAGAAACTCCATGACTTCTAAGAATTACTTTTTTCGCCTTGTAATCGTCAATTTCAGAAATATTTTTTATAACGTCTACATTCTTTTCTTTTAAATCTTTTATAACTTCCTTATTGTGAATAATATCTCCATAGGTAAGCATTTTTTTGTCATCAATATTGTTATATGCAGTTTTTAAAGCCCTATCAACCCCAAAGCAAAAGCCAGCAGTCTTAGCTACTATAATTTCCATTTTTCACCCGCAATTTTTTCGATAGTCGCAACTACTTCTTTGACTCCACTGTCACTGCTATCAACTTCAATCGCATCTTTCGCCTTTTTAAGTGGTGAATTTTCTCTATTTACATCCCTCTTATCTCTTTTCTCAAGTTCCTTAACAACATCATCGAGCGTAATATTTTCGTCCTTAGCCCTAAACTCCTTAAAACGCCTTCTAGCTCTTTCTCTAACATCGCAAACCAAGAAAATTTTCAAGTCCGCATCCTTAAAAACGACAGTACCTATATCTCTACCATCCATAATCACGCTATCTTCTTCACCCATTTTTCTCTGCATTGCAACCAACTTTTCTCTAAGTTTTGCATAAAGCGAGACTATGGAAGCTGCTATACTAACCTCATTACTTCTTATTTTAGAACCTACATTTTCACCATTCAAAAAAATAACTTGCTTACCCTTAATTTTCTCAAATGATAAATTCACCTCGTCAAGTTTTGACAATACTTCTTCTTCATTATTTACATCAACACCTTGACCAAGCATATAATAGGCTACAGCTCTATACATACTACCACTATCAATATGCGTAATATCCAGTTTTTTAGCAAGTTCTTTCGCTATTGTACTTTTTCCAGACCCTGCCGGACCATCAATAGCTATTACTACCTTCTTCATTTTACACTCCATTTTTATTGTTCAGCTGCCAAATCAGGTCTTAACTTTCTAGCCTCATCAAGATATACATGTTTGACATTTTTCTTATCCAAACCATACTTTTCGACTAAAATCACCACCCTGATCAGCTTTTCCATAGCTCCATCGACATTCATCTCCTGCACGCAAAAAAGCGCTGTATCAGTATAACCAAGTTCCCTAACAGCAAGGGCAGGATAAACTGCAGTAAGATCAGATGTCGCAGAAAAAGTAATCTGAACAATATCATCTTCAATTATATTATTTTTATAAACTACTGTCTCAAAAAGTCTAGTAGTCTTAGCTAAAATATTTTCTTTGGTGTTTTCATCAACTGAGATGGCACCACGAATTGCAAGCATATAAAATCTCCTTAATTTTAACGACTGTGCTAAAGAGCGATAAACTAAGTAAGTACTTTTGCTTCGCAAAAGCCACTCACTCGATAGGCGCCCATTAGCGAGTTCGCCTATACATTCAACCCTGCTAAATATCCAGTACTAAAGGCTATTTGTAAGTTATAACCCCCAGTCAAAGCATCCAAATCAAGAACCTCACCTACAAAATAAAGCCCCTTCACCTTTTTTGACTCCATAGTACTACTATCAACTTCTTTCACATCAACTCCACCTACTGTTATTATAGCCTCATTAATATCCCTTTTAGAAGCAAGCCTAAGCGGAAATCGTTTCAAAATCTCTAAAAGTTTTTCTTTCTCTTTCTTGGTAATCTGATTACATTTTTTCCTTTCATCTATACCTGAAAGTTTAACCACAACCCCTATCATAGACTTAGGAAGTAAGTCGTCCAAGCTATTTATAAAGTCTCTGTTCGAATATTTTTCAAAGTCCAAAGTTACCCTTTTATAAAGGATTTCTTCACTTAAATATGGCTTCAAATCTATCTCTGCCTTAATAGGCAATAGTTCATCATCCAAATAACTTGAAGCCGAAAGCACCAAAGGTCCAGAAACCCCAAAATGAGTAAAAAGCATCTCTCCAACATCTGAGTAAATAAGTTTTTTCCCATTTTTTATAGTAAACCTTACATTCTTTAAAGACAAACCTTTTAGACATGTAACATAGTCATCTGAACAGTTAAAAGGAATCAAGCCACCTCTTATTTTTTCTATTTTATGTCCTAATTTTTTTGCAAATTTATATCCATCTCCGGTTGAGCCCGTTCCTTTATAGCTCATTCCACCAGTTGCAACTATTACCTTGTCGCAATAAAGTTTTTTAGCCTTAACTTCAATTCCTACGACCATATCACCATTTAGCAAAATATTACTAACCTTAGAATTAAGCTTTATTTCAACATTTCTTCTAATCAATTCTTTTTCAAATGCCTTTATTACATCTGATGACTTATCAGACTTAGGAAAAACCCTATTTCCCCTTGTTACCTTTGTTCTAAGTCCAAAACCTTCTAGCATATCAAGCACTGCCTCAGAATTTAAAGTATAAATACTGCTATACAAAAACTTTTCATTGTGGACTACATTTTCTAAAAAGGTAGTTTCATCACATAAATTTGTAATGTTACATCTGCCCTTACCTGTTATATAAAGCTTCCTGCCTAATTTTGCATTTTTTTCAAAAATGGTAACCTTATTACCATTCATACTCGCAGATAGTGCCGCCATCATACCAGCGGCACCTCCACCAATTATAAAAACATTTGACATTATACTGGATAAACCTTTCCTCCATCCTTTAAGCTATCTATATCTGTCTTAGTTCTCTCAGACATCCTCTGCTTAAAAAATGTAGTAGCAACCTCTGGAAAAAGACAATAAGAAAGCACATCTTCGTCCTGCTCCTTATATATAGCAATCGCTCTTTCACCTTTTTCTAACTCTTTTTCTAATAAATCGGCAGGACGAACTGTTATAAGTTCTTCATCTCCGACTATCTTTTTAACAATCTCATCCTTTATTTTAACAGGAGTTTTACCATAAGCACCTTTTACAAGATTCTTGCTTTCCTTTGGAATCATTTTATATCTTTCACCTTGCAAAACATTTAGAACAGCTTGTGTTCCAACTATCTGTGAAGAAGGTGTAACAAGCGGAGGATAACCAAAATCCGCCCTAACTCTAGGCACTTCTTCTAAAACTTTTTGATACTTATCCTCTGCATTTTGCATACTAAGTTGAGAAACTAAGTTTGATAACATTCCACCTGGAACCTGATAAGCCAAAGTCTTAATATTAACACCAAGAACTTTAGTATTCATTAACCCGCTCTTTAAGGCTTCTTCACGAAGCGGCATAAAATAATCAGAAATTTCAGCTAAGACGTCTTGATTTAAGCCTGTATCGTATTCGCTACCTTTCAAAGTCTCTACCAATATCTCTGTCGCAGGCTGGCTTGTTCCCATAGAAAAAGATGAAATCGCCGTATCAACAATATCTGCACCCGCCTCTATACCTTTTAGATAAGACATCGCTGCTAATCCAGAAGTATAGTGAGAGTGAAGTTCTAATTCCAAATCAACTTCGCTTTTTATCGCCTTAACCAACCTCTCCGATTCATAAGGAAGCAATAATCCCGACATATCCTTTATACACAGCGAAGACGCTCCCATATCTCTAGCCCTCTTAGCCTGCTCAACATAATATTCTACAGTGTGAACATCAGAAAGCGTATAAGCAAGAGCAATCTGAGCGTGCCCACCCTCTTTTAGAACAGCCTTAGTAGACCTCTCCAAATTTCTCATATCATTTAAGGCATCAAAAATCCTAACAATATCTATACCATTATAAATAGCCTTTTCAACAAAATAGTCAACCACATCATCAGCATAATGCCTATACCCAACTAAATTCTGCCCCCTAAGAAGCATCTGCAACTTAGTATTTTTCATATGTTTTTTAATAGTTCTAAGTCTCTCCCAAGGGTCTTCATTCAAATACCTCATACAGACATCAAAAGTGGCACCACCCCACATCTCAATAGCGTGGTAGCCAGCCTTATCAATAGTATCTAAAATAGGCAGCATCTGTTCCGTCGTCATCCTAGTCGCAATAAGCGACTGATGAGCATCCCTGAGTGTAGTATCAACTATTTTAATTTTTTTCATATATATAATCTCCTATAAGATTTATGTTCTGCTTAAATAATAAACTGAGAACTGTTTTGATTCAAACTATTGTGTAACGCTAGACGAAAAACATCGCCTACACTAAATGGGCAAACAAGCAATCTTGGCGTAGCCAAGTTGCCGCAGAAATTGCAAAGCAATTTCGAGAATTCAACAGTTCTCGTAGATTAACCGAAACCACTACATTAAACTCTCGCCCTTCACAAACTACCGTATAGCCGAAACCACTATAAACTTTCGTCTTTCACAAACTACCATATAGCCAAAACCACTACATTAAACTCTCGTCTTTCACAAACTACCGTATAGCCGAAACCCAAATAAAAAGTCCCCGCGAACTTGATAAAGAGATGGATATCGGGTGCAAAATTGCCGACTCCCAAGGGAATAGTACTTGAGGCGTACAGGCCCTTGGGGGGAGTGCAATTTTAAGCCCGATAGGCGCTCTTTAGCGAGTTCGCTACAAATACATTGATAAGAATATACCCGCGGCAACGGCTGAACCAATAACCCCCGCAACATTAGGCCCCATAGCATGCATCAACAAGAAATTACTTCTATCCTCTTCCTGACCAACCTTTTGAGCTACCCTCGCCGCCATAGGTACCGCAGAAACTCCTGCCGCTCCAATAAGCGGATTTATCTTTTCTTTTGTAAATAAGTTCATAAGTTTTGCAAGTAGCACCCCTGAAGCTGTACCAACAGAAAATGCCACAAGACCTAAAAGCAATATACCTATCGTTTCAAAGTTAAGGAAGGCATCTGCATTTGTTGTCGCCCCTACTGTAATGCCCAGCATTATTGTAATGGTGTACATAAGAGAATTTGAGGCAACATCTGCAAGTTTTTCTGTAACTCCTGAAACCTTTATCAAATTACCAAACATTAGCATACCAATAAGTGGCGCTGTCGGTGGTAAAATTATTAAAACCAAAATTGTAACTATTATAGGAAAAAGTATCTTCTCTTTTTGAGATACCTTCCTAAGTCCTGTCATCTTTATTTTTCTTTCTTCTTTAGTAGTAAATAACCTCATTATAGGAGGCTGAATTATAGGCACTAAAGACATATAAGAATATGCCGCAACCGCTATTGGTCCAAGCAAGTGAGGAGCTAACTTAACCGCAGTAAGTATCGCAGTCGGTCCATCCGCACCTCCAATAATAGCGATAGCTGCCGCTTCTTTTACACCAAAATCAAACATTTCTGGTAAGAAGTTCCCAAGTGCTAGGGCTCCAAATAAAGCGAAGAAAATACCAAATTGAGCTGCTGCTCCAAGCAAAAAACTCTTAGGGTTTGCTAAAAGCGGTGCAAAATCCGTCATTACACCAACACCCATAAAAATAAGCGGAGGAAATATTCCGAGTTCATCACCATAGTATAAATAGTGAAGTAAGCCCCCACTAATTTCTTTACTATTTTCTTTAACAAAATGAACTGCATCTGGTCCTAAAACACTAAAGTAATCAATAAGTTCAGAAACTGGACCTTTAAACTCCAGTATTTGTCCATTCATTAATTGGAAAAGACTTCCACCATGACCGTCTTTTAATGGAAGCAAAAACAAATTTACATATTCTAAAATTTTAGGGTCATCTATTATCAACCTACTTGTTTCATAATCCATAATTCCAGTTATCGGTAGGTTTACAAGTAACATACCAAAAGAAATAGGTAACAATAATAAAGGCTCGTAACCCTTTTTTATAGCTAGATACATTAGAACTAAAGAAATTGCTATCATTATTAAATTTTTGTATCCAACTATGGAAAAATTTTCAACAAGCCAGTAAAATCCAGACGACCTTACAAACTCCCAAAGTCCATTTAGTATACTGTCAAACATATAATAATTCTCCTAGTTTATGCAAGTGAAATAATAACATCGCCAACATCCACCATTTGTCCTGAAGTAGCTTGTATTGAGGCAACTACACCCGACTTTGAAGCAGTAATCTCGTTTTCCATCTTCATAGCTTCCAATATCGCCACAACATCGCCTTCTTTAATATTATCACCTTCAGCAACCTTTACCGCAATAATCTTACCTTGCATTGGAGCTTCTATATTAATTCTTCCATTTTGTCTTGGTTTTTCTACTTTTACTGGACTAGAACTTTCTACCATATTACTAGCCTTAGCTCCCGCTGCGGCTACTTCTTCAACTTCAACTTCATATATTTTTCCATTTACTTTTACATTAAAATATTTCATAATATACCTTTAATTCCCTAATTTCTTCTCTTAATTCGTCTAACTACCAATTTATCGCCAGTTTCCTTACTCATCATAGAAATAACAGCCATAATCGCAGCAACTACTTCTTCATCTTCTTCTTGTTTATTTTCAATATGAACTTTTTTCTTAACCTTGCTATCATCAGCAGCAACTTGATTCATAGCATTCAAATGTTTGAACTTACTAATAACAAAGGCTATTAAAATAAGAACCACAAATACGGTCAACATACCACTAACTGTAGCCGTAATTCCCTGAACCAACCAATCTTGCATATCTTATCCTTCCTTAGTGCTAAGCATATCTAGCATTGCAATTATCCTCTTTCTAGCACTTTCCTTATAGATAATATCATCAATATATCCATATTTTGCAACGTCAAAAACATTCATATTTTCTTCTTCATACTCCCTTATAAGAGTCTTAACAAAAGATTTATCTTTATAGTTTTCTTCAATATCAGCCTTATATAAACTCTTAACAGCAAGCTCACTATTTATAATTCCAATCTTGCTATCTTCAAAGGCTAAGACCACATCCGCGCCTATATGCTTACTCGCCAATGCAAAATACGTACTACCTATACACTCACCTGCATAAACTGTAATTTTAGGAACGCTCGCTTCCAAGTAAGCCTCAACCATCTTGTAAACCTCTCCAGAATAATTTCTTTCCTCAAACGAAGTTTTGACATCAAAGCCCTTACTATCTACTATTGTAATTATCGGAATATTCAGATTATTCATCTTTCTAACAAAATCGCTTATTTTCCTAATTCCTTCATAAGAAATATAATCAAAATTAGACGATGTTACGACTAAGGCAATTAAAATCCCACCTATGGTACCGATGAAAGTATAAATATCCTCGCTATAATTCTTTTTAAGCTCCATTACATTTTCATTATCGAATAAATCCAAAATAAATGATGAGATATCCTTCATATCCGTATGAATAAGCTCTCTGTTTAGTGGGTCATCATTTTCAAAAATAACTGACTTTTTATTTTTATTGTCAGGGAGCAGACTGAGTATATCCTTTATAAATCCAAGAACTTCCTCCTCTGTATCAACCACCAAATCAACTGCACCATTTCGGTCACTAATATTATTTTCACTATTAATTAATGATTTCGGTGCTAAGGTAACATCAGAATTTTTCAGTTTAACAGAAAAATCACTTTGGCTGACTAATAAAGAATTAAGCCCAGAAAGGTTTGAAAACACTCCTGTAAGTGTTATAAGTTTATCCTTAGTTTCTTTATTTTTTCTAATTATTTTCGAAAAGCCTTCTATACTTCTAAAACCTTCAGAAATACGTATTCCTTCACTATCTAAAAGTGCAATAACTGGCGCCCCAACCTTTAAGGCATCTTCATAAATCTGCTCTATTTTTTTGCTATTCATATAAGAAATCGACCCATGTGCGATATTTATATCCAAAGAGTAAATAAAAACGAGTCTACCACTTATTGTTCCATACCCGCAGACAACTCCATCACAGTAATCTAATTCTTCGTTGTTTAACTGTCTTATATCGGACTTTATAAAAATACCTTTTTCAACAAAAGATTTTTCATCGAGTATTCTTTCTATTCTTTTTCTAGCCTTGTTTTGCTTACCGTAATCTTTAATTTCTGTCAAAACCTCATTTAAGCTTCGTGCCATTTTTTACTCCTACAAGTGCAAATTAATTTATTTCATTTTATATTTTACCCTAAAATCAACCTGTATACAATAGTATATTATATAGTTTTGTTTCTAAGATATAAGGTATATTATATTTTTTTGCACAAAAAGAGCAAGCACTCAAAAATCGTGCTCGCTCTAATTATTAATACTAATATCTACTTGCTATCGTTTCTACAAATCTCTTAAACACTGCTGCAAGCTGCGCTCTTGTCGCATTTGCATTTGGTGATAATTTGTTGCCACCTGTTCCCTGAATAATACCTTCTCCTACTATCCAATTCATTGCATCTCTTTGATAGTCAGATACTTCACCAACGTCAGAAAACTTAGAAATATTATCTGTCACCTTTATCTTGTAACCTTTCTTCTGTGCATATCTATACATTATAGTACACAACTGACCTCTTGTAATAGTATCATTTACCCCAAATTGTCCATTGGCATATCCTTCAACTATTCCATTTTCACTTGCCCAAACGATAGAATCTGTATACCATTTGTCATTAGCTAAGTCAGAAAAATCAACACCTTCCATGCTTCTACCCGACTCCACATCTCCGTTTAATCTATAAAGTACTGTTACAAACATCGCTCTCGTCATCTTTTTATTTGGACTAAACTTAGTAGCTTCAGTACCCTTCATAAGTCCGTTAGATAAAACGTACTTAACCGAGTCTGCATACCATGCACTTGCACTTGTATCAACTAAAACATTGTTGTTGAAAACAATATTTCCTTCTTCTTCGTTAACGCTTGCAAATACAGCTTCTGGTACAATTTCTTCCTCTACAAGTTCCTTAGATGGCTCTTGAGGCTCTGTTGGTATGCTTATTCCTCCACCGTTGCTTCCGCTATCGTCACCAACATTATCATCATTTCCACCATTGCCGTTTCCAGTATTACCGTTGTTGTCATCATCACCAGAACCGATTTCTTCACCAATCTTAACAAGTTTTTTCTTTGCATCTTTAAGCTTTTCTAAAGCAGCCTTAACCTCTTCTTCAGATGCAAGTTTATTCTTAATAACATCCCTAGCATCTCTTAAAGCACGTCTATATGGCTTTCTGCAATCTAACTCATACTCAATTAGATTAATATTTTTACTAAGTTCAATTTCTTTAGACAACTTGGTCTTGTCAACATTTGTTTCAATCTTATTAATACACTTTTGTAGATACAATCTATATGTATCCATTTCGTTCTTATTAGTTATTTCACCATATTCTTTATCTTCTAAAGTAGTATTATATGCTCTCTCTAAATCAGCCATACCTTTTTCTTTATAATCGTCTTTATTGTCAAGAATATTTTTAGCTTTATCTATTAAAACATCTAAATAGCTAAAGTCCAAAGCACCATTTTTTTTAGTCAAGTTAGCAATCGCTCTATCAAGCATCATGATACTTTCCTCAATATACTTACGAGTCCTATACTTAGGTTCATCTGTTTTATAAGCAGTGCTTGCACCCTCAATAGCTGCAATTAAAAATTCTTTTGAATCTTTAGTATAAGAATCATCTAAACCACTATATATTTTTTTAGCTTCCTCAATCTTTTGTCTCCACTCAGACATAGTCGGCCCACCGTTATAAGGAACAAGCGAATCAATAGCTTCTCTTAGTTCCTTCGCTATAGCATCAACACTATCTTGAGTCGCAAGTTTGTCTTTGTAAATTTTCTGAGCTCTATAAAGAACTTCTTCAAAAATTTCCCAAGACTCAAGAACGAATTTTTCTTCTTCAAGATTTTCACCTTGAGTAACATATAGCTCAAGAATATCTTTATCAATATCAATCTCATCAGATACTACACCTTCTTGAATATTAATTACAGCTGTTCCCTGTCCATTCTCAAAAGTATGTTTTACCATATATGAACCATGCGAATCGTCTTCATAACCATTTGTAAATATCTCAAACGGTAAGAATTTTGGTAATTTAAGAGTCTTTTCACTTTCAACTGCTTCAAAAGGAATATCCATTCTAGTTCTACCATAATCTTCACCAATAAGAACTACATTTAACTTACCTTGATAAGAACCACGATTCAATTTAATTTTGTAATCTCTCTTATTTATCTTCTTAATTGTTACTTGTTTGAAGTCAGTTCCAGGGTCATTTAAAACAGCAGTTATTTTTTTATCACCTATTGCAAAGTAAGTATCTTCATCTAAGTTTCTTACATCAATCTTATATTCTCCAGGACTTACGTAACCTTGGAAACTTCCTTGATTAGCACTCACGTTTTCTTGTCCTTCAGGAATAAATGGAGCAAGTTCAAACTCTTCGCCACTTGTTTCATTTACAACAAATAATCTAAACTTAGCATCAGTGTTATTGCTTACAACTACTAATAATCCGCCTTTACCTTTTCTCCTAAACTCAACGTTGACTACTTTATCGAATTCACCTTCTGCAATAGTAACAGGAATTCTACTATCACTAACTAACTCATATTCTTCATCAACATCACTAATAATTATGGTATAATTTCCAGCTTCTAAGTTATAAGGATTTACTTGTTCACCACTTTCATTCTCAACTCTAACCTTAAACTTATCCTTTGCTATATATCCACTTTTAAGAACTGGCTTAACAAAAAGCATATGCTCTGTACCATCTTTAATAGCTCTATCTAAACGTAACTCCAATAAGTTATAAGCATAATCACTAATTTTTAAAATTGCATCTGATAGTTGTTTTCCTTCTGGAAGAACAAAAGTACCATCATCAGCAATATAATGCTTAACTGGATTTCCGTCTTTATCCTTATCACCGTCGATTGTAACATATTTTTCTCTTATTCCAGAACCTTCTTCAATTAACTTTAATATCCTAAAAGTTCTAGTGCTTTCATCATAAGAACTTTTTGCAAGTCTTGGGAAAGTTCTATCTAATAATATCGGTAATACTATACTTTGTTCTCCACCTACATTACCATCAGCATAAGAAGTAATCTTCATATAATACTTGCCTTCTGCTACATCTTCACCGTTTGATTTTTCTCCATTCCATTCCCAATTCGTCCTAGTTTGGTTCATATTTGGACCACCAAAAGGATTGGCAGAATAGAAGTTTTTCATACCTGGAAAATCCGAATGTACAGTATAAATAGGATATGAACTTGTATTCGCTTTATCATATACCTCTAACTTAACAGCACTAAAGTTTCTTAAGAAAGTTCCCATGAAGTGAGCTGTATCACCTCTACCATCACCATTTGGTGAAAAAGCAATTTTGTCTTTTGAAAAATTAGGATTCTCAAATGTACTGTCAGGCATTTCTCCAAGAGGAGCAAACTTATTTACTAATCTAGTTGCAAGATATGTATATGGTGCTTCTACTAAATCAGCAAACTTATAGTACATTGGTCTTTCGTTTTTCTCTAATAAACTATAGATATCTTCTTCTATTATATCAAGGTCTTTCCAAGCTTTACTAAAACCTACAAAAGGAACATTAATATCCTTGTTTGCTTTGTTTTGCTCTTTAAAGAATATGTATCCTTCTAAGAAGAAACCATTTTGCATACTTGCTTTTAAGGCACTAATCTTGTCATCACTAATTGAAAAACTTACTGAAACATCCACTGTTTCACCAGCTGGAACTACAATAGTTTTTTCTCCACTTAATGCAACTGCATTTGGTTTTAGGGTAATATAATCTTCCACAACTTGGTCAGAGTTTAACTCTCCATAGTACTTGTATACTCTATCCTCATCCGCATAACTCTTAAGACTAGCATTTACTGTAATAACATTACTATCAAGTTCACTATTTAAATTACCTAAGTTAATGCTTGAAATATCATTTGTACCAAGAACAACTACGTCAGCGTTTGTAGCTCTGTCTAAGCTCATAAGACCAGCACCCTGACCCCTAGGAGAACCATGACGCTTGCTATCCTTATATTCATAAGGTGTAGCAGTACTCATCATAATATTTTTGATTAACTTATGTTGTTCTTCACCTGTCACATCTGGGAAAGTATTCTTAACATACTGTCTAACAATTGCAATACCTCCACAAACGTGTGGAGTTGCCATTGAAGTACCACTCATAACCTTGTATTTATTGTTATTGATACTTGAGTAAATTTTCCCACCTGGTCCAGAAATATCTGGCTTTAAGTTACCTTCTTCTGTAATTCCCCAACTTGAGAATGAAGAAAGTTTATTACCCTCTGGATTTTGTATAAGTAGGTCTTCTTGAGAAATCTGAACTTTAAGGTCAGGATTATCTACTAAAAACTGACCATCAGCATTATTAATAAAGAATGATGGTATATCAATATCAGACCCATCGTCAAAACTCATCTGGAAGTTAGGTTCCCCAGCTATATCGTTATATACAATTGCAGCAATAGCTCCATGCTCTTGAGCTATCTTAATTTTATCATGGAAATTAAAATAACCATCAGCAGCATTTCCTGCATTACCTTCTTCTCTACCACGCTTAATAAGAGCTATTTTACCTGCTAATACTAAACTTTTCTCATTAGTTAAAGTTTCTACTTTCGCACTTTCTTGTTCTTCATCAAGTTCAAAGTTTTCTACAAGTTCTTCTTTGAATGTTTCTATAACGAGCTCTTCAGATACTATTTCTGTTGTCTTTTCCGCTAATTCCTCTGTTATAGCTTCTACTGTTGTCTCTTCTACTACTTCTTCTGTTGTAGTTTCTACTGTTGTCTCTTCGGCTACTTTTTCTGTTGTAGTTTCTACTGTTATCTCTTCCACTACTTTTTCTGTTGTAGTTTCTACTGTTGTCTCTTCTACTACTTCTTCTGTTGTAGTTTCTACTGTTGTCTCTTCTGCTACTTCTTCTGTTATAGCTTCTACTGTTGTCTCTTCTACTACTTCTTCTGTTGTAGTTTCTACTGTTGTCTCTTCTACCACTTCTTCTGTTGCAAGTTCTTCTATTTCGCTTTCTTCTACCACTAATAATTTAGTCTCTGTAATAGTATTTTTCTTTTTTTCTTCTTTAGTATCTACAACACTTTTTGTCTTAATTAATCCATCGAAAGTATTAGTACCTGTATTGTTTGGATAATTTTCTTCATATCCATATCCAACATGAATAAAGCTAAAATATTCTGGCTCAATAGTCTTATCATCAGTCGGACTAAATGCGATAAGTTTTTCAAGGTCAGTATCACCTCTTCTCAACTTAATACCTTTTTCAATAATTTCTGTATTATCCACAGATGCGACTGACATAGATATATCAGCTACCGAAGGGGAGTTGATAAGTCCGTAGTTAGGGTTACTTGGATTAGGACCTTTAAGAGCACCAAATCCCATGAAACCATCATTACCAGCAGCGATTGCTACTACAATTCCAGCTTCCTGTGCTCTTTTAAGTGCCGCTAATGTAGTTTCTTCTAATCTACTATCTGTTGTACCAGTAGCACCTAAACTCATATTTATAGTATCAACACCAAGTTTTACGGCGTCATCAATAGCCTTATTATAAATCTCTGGAGTTGTTCCTCCACCAAATAGTCCACCACCAAAAACTCTCATTATAGCTAACTGAGCATCTGGTGCTACACCTTCTATTTTCTTACCTTTGTTTGCAGATATAATACCAGCAACGTGCATACCATGAGAAGATTCGCTTTCTTCTTTTATCTTTGTATTTCTCTCAGCATAGTTAAATCCAAAAGGAATTTTTTCATTAAAATAAAATCCATTACTAATATCAGTTCCTGAAATCATGGCTTTTAATTGCGAAGCACTCTCAATATAAGAACCTGTATTATCAAAGCCTTCAAATATTTCATGGTTAGGATCTGTACCAGAGTCAATAACTGCTATTAATTGACCCTTACCACTATAGTTCTTCTTCCAAGCTTTATTTGCTTCAATCATTAAATTACTAGATGTATCTCTAGTGAAAATTGCATTTTGAGACTCTAACTTAGGTGCAAGAATTGTTCTATTAAATTCTAAACTTTTAACTATTTTTAATCTTGCTATTTTCTTAGCATCTGCAAAAGTAGTTTCTAATGAAACACCTGTTAAAGCGGTGTCATAAGTTTCTCTTACTTCAAAGTCTACCCCAAGCAAGCTCATAGCTGAATATAGTTTTTGTCTTGCTATTGAAGCATAAGCCAATTGACTACTAAGACCCTCGGATTTTATCTCACTAAAATCTGGTGCACTTATTCCATATTGCTTTTGTATTTCTTCATCATTAATCTGCACAATAAAACTAATCTTATCATAATTTTCATACTCATCACCTACTTGTCTAAGTAAACTTTCCAAGTTGTAGTATGAACCTAGCAGATTTTCTGTGTTCCTCTCTTTAATTTCATCAGCATACGCAATATTTTGCGGTAATAACAATGATACCATCATAATTAATGCTAATACGCTAGTAAGTATTCTTCTTTTCAATTTAACCTCCAAATACCCATAATAGCAAGGTGGCTTAAACCGCCACCTTGCTTATTAATTTAATATTTACCCTTATCTTAATTGCAAACGAATTATACGTTCAAGTAACGCTGATACTTCAGCTCTAGTTGCCAAATCTTTAGGATTAAGATTAACTCCATCTCCCTCAAAGATTCCGTTTTTAACCGCCCAGTTCATTGCATCCTTAGCAAAGTCAGAAATACTATCCTTATCACCGAATTTATCTAATCTACCATAGCCTTCAGCTTTATCTACTGTACCTTTGAAGTAGTTATAAATAATTACAGCCATTTCTTCTCTAGTCAAGTCTTTCTCTGGATCAAGTCTATCATCTTTAGCTTCAACAATCTTATTCTCAACAGCCCAGTTTACTGCCTTAGAATAGTAAGCCATTTCTGGAACATCTGAAATTTTTGCTTTCTCAGCTTTCTCTTCTTTTTCAAGTCTATGTAATACAGTCAAGAACATAGCCTTTTCAATATTTGTATTAGGTGAGAACTCAGTATTTGAAATACCTCTGAAAATTTCATGAGAGCTTACAAAGTCAACATATCCCTCATACCAAGCATTTTCAGCAAGATCTCTAAATTCTTTTTTGTTCTCAACAACTTTAACAGTTCCACTTCCTTCAAGTTCAAATGTAGCTCTACCTTTATCAACAATACACTTACTGATTATACGCTGATTGCCATATTTATCAATTAAAGCAACTACATTACCTTGTAAATTATTTTCAATCTCTACTACTAATCCACCTTTTACCTTATCAAGAACCTTGTCATCAGCCATTATCTTAAACTGTGCATGACCCTTACTATCTTTCTTAAGGTAAATATCTATATCTCTAGCTTTTTGAGCCGCTAAGTCACTTATTGCTTCCTCATTTAAAGTTACTTTTTGACTACCTGTTGCTAATTGAAGTGTCGAACCATTATTTAATTTTTTAAGGCTTTTCTTACTTATTGTAACCTTAGTTTTATCAGCTTTACCACCAACAGCAAGAACGAAGTTGTTATTTCCAGTCCCCTTAGCATCTCTCATTGCTCTCTCAAGCTTATCTTGATCAAGTTCTAATACTGCAAGTCCATCACTAACACTTGTTTTACCTTCAATCTCTACTCTCTTTAATTCAGGTACAGCTTCAGGTTTCTCCTCATCATCAATAATAACTGAATCATTATTTACAGTTCCAGTATTTGGCGTAGCACTAGAACCTGTCTTAACTTTTCCGTCTAAGTTAAAGTTAATTCTAACTTTTACGTCATCCATAGGACCAGCTGTAACACCAATCAAATACTCTTCCTTAATTTCGCTTACGTACATAGTAAACTTAGAAATATAATTAACGCCATCAACAGTTGTCCTGCTCTTTGAAATGCTCTTAATAGCCGAATCATGAGCTATTACATCTTGAAGTCCTGCCTTAGCATCATCAACTTGAATTGGATTAGTCGTTACAACAATCTTATAGCTTGAACCATCTCTAGTAATATAAGCGTCTCTGTTGTTCTCTAATACTCTATCTCCCATTGAAGTTTCGTCATCATTAGCCTTCACTAACTTAACTCTTACTTTATATTTTTGTCCATTTACAAAACCATAATCGTCGTTAGTGTTACCACTACCACTTCCTGAACCACTTCCTCCGTTTTCATCATCCTTATAGTCTGATTCATCGAAGTCACCATTCCAGTCAAGAACTAAAACTGCTGGAGTTTCATCTGCATGACCAGGTATAGCTGGTGTCAAACCAAATTTAATGTCTAAGAAAGTATCTTCTTCACCGTTTTTAGCAAAAGCGGTTTTTGGAAGCATTATAGTAAACACTCCACTTTTACCTTCAACTGGATTAGCTTCTACAAAAGTTTCGCCAACTTTCACTAACAACTTGCTTACAGCTACAGTCTTTTCTCCTACTTTCATAGGATTAAAAGCTAGTTCGCCTTTAAACATATCATCTGACTTTTTCTTAGTAAGTTTAACGCTATGCTCAACTGAATTATTAGCCATCGACATATTTTTCTTGTCAGCGGTAATTACATAAACACCTGCGTTTACCTCTTCTACTTCTTCACTTGGTGAAGATATGGAGTAGTCAAATTTTAAGTCAATGTCTTTAGTCTTAACATCTCCGCCCATTAAAGTAACCTTAGCTTTAATAGTACAAGGTAGTTTATCTACTTTTTCATCCAAGCTAAATGTAAGCTTAGTTTCATTTCCTTCTACTACTTTTTGAACTTCTTTGTCAAGTCCTATCAACTTAAACTCTTGTAGTTCAAAGGCTGTTGTATCAAAAGTAAGTTTATAAATGTATTTATCATTTACTTTTTCCAGCAATGCAGTATCTTCTAAATAGTTATCAATCATTCCGTAAACATTATCAGTACCGTGATCATACGCTTTTACACCAATCTCTTGTGTCTCACCATTAGATATATTAGTATCTTGTTTACCAACAAAGTCTACACTATATTCAAATACTCTATGATATTCTCCTGAATGCCAGCTATACAATGTTTTTGTTAAAGTATAACGGTCACCAGCTTTCATTGAAGGGTCTACGAATGATTGTACTAAACCTTCTTTTTCATTCTTTTTACCCTTACTAAAGCTAACTACATTTCCACCATTCTTAGTTATATTAGTGTCAACTCTCCACTCTTGGCTCTTACTCTTAAGAATTTTCTTAATAGCAACGTCTCTATCGAGCGTTCTGCTAACACCGTTTATGTCTCTACCAAATGTTAATAAGTAATCTTTAAATTCATCTACACTCTCAAAAGTATCTTTTGCGATGTTATCATTAAATGTTGAATCACCTATTCTCCAGTAAAGCATTTCTAAAACATCAAATTCTTGTGTCAAGGTAATATCGCCTCTATCGGCTTCTACGCTCGCCCCAACTTGTTGTTTTTGAGGGAAGTACGTTTCATTTGATTGTGCAAAATCAATTCCTAATGAAGTATACTTCGTTTTATCTGCCTCACTTAAATCAGTCTTTAAGTAGTTTCTATCCACTTCAAGTTTAACAAATCTATGTCCATCCTTTAAAGCTTCTAGCATATCATCTATTGGTAAAGATTTAAGGTTATTAAGACTTAAATCAAGACGTATACCATCAGTTTTTAAATCTTTAGCATTAGTAATCATTGTAGTAAATATGCTTGTAGGCATAGATTCAATATAGTTATTTTCTAAATCTAAAGTTCTTAATAATGTAAGGTTTCCAAGTTCAGCCGGAACTCTCTTGAGTTTGTTATCTGAAGCATCTAATACTTTAAGTGCAAAAATATTTCCTAAAGAACTTGGTAAAGTCTCTAGTTGATTATCTTGCAAGTAAATATTTCCAAGCTTCATGCTGTTATTTTGTCCATCAAAGAATGAGTCATCTAGTTCTTTGATTTCGTTGCTTTGCAAGTATAACTCTCTAAGTTTAGAACAGTTTTTGATTAAATCTGCTGGTACACTTGTAACACCTGCATTCATAAATGATAATACCTTAAGCTTAGTATTATTTCTTAATAAGCCAGCTGGCAATTCTCCTAAATCATTTCCACCAAAAGTAAGTTCTTTAAGCTTAGTATTATTAGCAAATACATCTGCTGGCAAATCACTAATATCATTTCCTGATAAAAGTATCATCTCTAGACCTGTTGCATTAGCAAATACATCTTCAGGTAAAGTCTTTAACTTATTGTTATCAAGCATTAATATTTTTACCTTTGGTCCCAAATCTTTAAGTATTGATATATCTGTAAGATTTAATCCCCTAAGGTCGATTGCGTTAGGTCTTGGATCCTCACCATCATATACAACTTTTGATACACCAGTAGCATTTTGTAATTCTTCTTTACTGATAGCACCATCTCCATCAGTATCAACACCACTTCCTACAAGTCCTGTTTCTAAATTAGTCGCGTTTTGTGATTCTAGTAATTTCTCTTCTTCAATTTTCTTATAATCTGTAAAGTCATCTTTTATCTCTGTAAATACTAAGTCTACTTTTCTATACTTAGTATAATCGGCAATATCATTAGTAGTTCCACCACCAATTCTAAGTAGTGTCGCTAATTTATGCATTACACTTAAATCATCTATAACTGCAGTGTATTCAACTTTTACAGGATGACCTTTTTTCTCTTCTAAAACTCTTTTTTCAAACGGTGCAAAAGTATCGCTGTTTTCTAATGCAAAATCAATGATTTCTTCTGCAAATAAGAAGTTCATAAACGAAACTTTCTTAACGCCATTCTCTACTACAAGTTTTACTCTTTCATCAAAGTATCCACCTAAGCTAGATTCTTTTTTAGTTCCATCTTCATATGCTTTATAAGATAAAGTATATGTTCCATCTTCTACATCATTACTAATTGTTGTATCAGCTGGAGCTTCTTCACTTCCGCTTATCTCGCTACCATCAGTAAATACTATCTTATAAGTTTTGCTAGCACTGTTATTGTATGCATTAATAGCTTCATCGCCTTTTAATATAAGACTTCTATGGAAACGATATCCATCTTCTTCATTTTTGTAAAAACTTGTATCAATTTCTACTATCTTTTCAGTAAACTCTACTCCGTTTAATACTATTTTTTCAACTTCTTTAAGTATCTTAGTAGAATCAACTTCTTTCTTAAACACAAAGTAAACATAATCTGTTTTTCCTGAACTTTTTCTTAACTCTACTCTAGTTAATTCATACTCGCTAGCTATCTCAGGAGCATCAGCTTTCTTAACATAATATACTTCTATTACGTTATTTTCTGTTGTTACTGTAAATGGGAATGCAGTTGAATTTGTACCATCAAGCTCATATCCTTCTGGACATTTATCTTCTACTGAAGCAATTTCCGCTTCGCTCTCTTTTACAGTTTTTTCTACTGTTGCAAATACATCACCATCTTTGTAGTATTTAATTGTATATGAAAGCTCTGCTTCCTCTTCAACATTTCCCTCTACTGTTCCTTCTACGAAACTGTCATCAGAAAATACTACCTTAACGCTTACGCTATCTGCTTTAAACTTATTATAAGCATCTTCACTATCTACCTTGATAAGATCTATATCTTTATTTAACTCATCTAGGAAAACTGGTACACTCTCTGCTTGATATGAATTTCCATTTATTACAACTTCTTTTACTACATCATCTTGATCCCATTTTGGATATAGCTTTATAGCTGCAAACTTAGATGCTGCACTTAATCCTGTTTTCTTTTTGTCTTTTCCAATAGCTTTTACAAAAGTATATTTGTCAGCTATTTTAGCAGTGTTTTCATTACCGTTTCCATCGCCACCATTGTATTCACCTTCGTAGTTCTTGCATACACTACTATCAGTAAATGTTATTTTTACCTTTGCTGGACTTTCCTTTTCAAATGTATCTTTTAAGCCTTCTCCATTAAGTTTTAAACTTCTTCTCCAAGCCTTTTTGCTACACAATGATGTTTCATCTTTGCCTTTTAACTCTACTCCATTTACTAAAATAGATGTCATTTCCTCATTTGCACTATATGATACTTCTTCTTCAAAAACTACATAAATTGTTGCATCGTCTGTTAATAGAACATCTTCAATTACATAGTCTTTTGCTATTCCATTATCACTTGCTTTTTTTACATAATAAACTTTTATTACATTACTCTCTGTTGTTACTGTAAATGGTAGTGTTGTTGAGTTATCAGT
>PDWI01003860.1_pt1 | contig 20694 bp, 15 predicted proteins | sample 1430891 | NCBI WGS metagenome assembly PDWI01 (sample SAMN01162508, study PRJNA174530) | Oral metagenome, whole genome shotgun sequencing project. | biome: Marine environment; feature: Marine mammal; material: Swab sample of the gingival sulcus; isolation source: swab sample of gingival sulcus... | reverse complement strand
TTTGTCCTTGAATTCGCTCATATGATATATTTGTTTGGTTATCAGCTACAAATATATAAAATATTTGCGAATTCTTTTTTTTTATGAAAAAGCCCTGGTTCTGCTTTTGGCTGTTAGCTTTTTGTTTTCAGCTATTGTATATTTACTATTAAATTTAATTGCAGCAGGCAAAAATAGCTAAAAGCCATAAATTAGGAATATATCATCTAAGTAAAATTACACTTTACATTTTGGGATATATTATGTGGTTTCGGTCATACCAAACTAAATAAAAAACTCCTTTATATAAAAATCCAACAGCTCTGGCTTCTATTTTATATTGTAAATCAAATTGGTAAAGTGTAGGAAGTTCGTCTTCTGTCATTCCACGATAGCTTGGTGCTAATATTTTGAGAAAATCAGAAGGACTTAAATTAACTTTTTTGTCAAATAAATCAATTGAGTGAAATCTTAACGCTTTTGTTAGGCGCATTTTTTCGTAAGTGAAATTTGAAACCTTTTTTAAGCCCTCCAAAAATCCCAATAAATCTTCTCGGCGGTTCGTCTTTGCATTAACGCACAATTCTGTTTCATTGAACGATAAATAGTCAAATGCAAAAATTGGTTTTAGATTTTTGACCGAATTAAAAGAAATTCCTTGTGCGCCAACTTTATATTTAGATAGCGAATTGATTGCACTTTCGAGTTGATTTTTAGGGTCTGGAATTTCAAACCCTTTTTTGTTTTTTTGCTTACTCTTTTTTGCCATTTATTCAATCAATTGAGCGGAATAAAATTCTTTCATTCTATCTTTTGAAATAATATTTGTACATCTTTCGTGTGGAGGAAAACCTTTTCTTGCTTCAATCCAAGGTTGTTCGCTATGAGTTAACATTTCGAGTTCAAACGAACTTAAGTTGCCATATTTATTTAGAACTGAATAAATAAGCTCTATTTGGTCTTCGTTCAAATTATTTTCCTTAGCAATTTCTTGAATTCTTTCGTCCGAAGAGTCATTTTCATCATTTATTATTTGTATGTCATTATATCCGAACTTTTTTAAATCTTGGTATAATTCAGGAACAACAGGTCCGTGTACCCAAGCCTCAAAGTTTTCATCTATCAACTCTGAATGCAAATGAACTAAATGCCAAGCCTCAACATAATATACAAGTTTCTGTAATTTTTTTGGAGACACAGTAAGTCCTTTACTGTTAATGTAGTCAGTTATAATATGTCCTAATGCGGTAGCTTTCATTTTGTAAGTGTAATAAATAGTGAAAATTAAAAGTTAAGAATGAGTTATAAGTAGAAATAATAAGAATTAACAGCAAAAAACGTAGCAAATTCCACCGCCTTACTCTTTTGAATTCAAATAAAGATTAAAATCCCAAGCAAAATATCCCATTAGCAACACAAAAGCAAGCTAACTGCGACACTCCCGCCTTAAAAAATGAAAAAGCCTCCTAATTTACTCGAAAAATTATATTTTACCTAACACTTATTCTTCAAGATTATCTAATTCCTCAATATAACCCGGCTCGTTTGTAATATCATCAAGTTCAACGGGGGCAGTTTGTCGGCTTTTAAACTCCAACTGTGGCATTACAGCGGGTGCAAGAGCCGCTATCGGACCAAATAATTGAGTGCTACTTTCCTTATCAAGTAGGTGGTGCTTTTCGTCTAAACGCTGAATTAACATGAAAACGACACTAACAATGAAGAGATATTTGGTTACAGAAAACAAAGCTCCCCACACGCGCGAGTACATGTTGTTTTGTATAGACGATACCATTTTTTTGATGTAAAGTCCGGTCCAATCGGCAAAAAACACAACTATACCGAATAGCACCGCAAACACAATGATTGGCAAATTGCTAAGATATACATTGGATTTATCTACTACTGTTTCGTAAAACGAATTGGCAAATATAGCTGATATGTAAATACCTGCCAACAAGGTAAACAACGATATGGTTTGCACTATAATTCCTTGCGTGTAGCCTCTGAATAATGCAAAACCCAAAAACAGTACAACTAAAAAATCCAAAATACTTGGAATAAATATTCCCCTTAATAATATTAAATCTAACACAACCTTTAAAATTTCAAGTTTTAATTATTAACCCATTTATTTTTTATAAAAAAAGAAAAAATAACAGAGTTTTATTATTTTGTAAAATTAAGCAGACAAAAAATCATAAGTTTATAATATTGCCGCCAACAATGCACATAGAATCAAAACAGTACACTATTAATCAACTAATTACAAATATATAATGAACCATTGTCCACCACAAAAGTAATAATTATAGTTTTAAAAAACTAAAAAAATCAAAAAAATATATACTTTTGACGACTTTAAAAATCAAATAGTAATATTTTTGTGCTGTTTGAGTGGCTTAAAAAAAGGTGAATAATCACTAAAAAACAACACCTTTTAAAGTCCAAAATTAGTTAAAATTCAGAAAAATTTAATAATAATTATAAAAAATATGTCTTTTATACATTCCATTATTTCAGGTGTAACTGCAAAAAGAATGAAACAAATTGAATTATTTGAACGCTATTCAGCTGATATTCAACAAGAACAATTGTTTCAATTATTGGATAATGCCAAAAATACAGTTTGGGGTAAAAAATATGATTATTCTTCCATAAAATCAAAGGTAGAATATGCCGCTCGTGTTCCCATTAGTCAATACGAAAATATTGTAGAATACGTAGATAGAATAAGAAAAGGCGAAGCCAACGTGTTATGGCAAGGCGAGACCAAATGGTTTGCCAAATCTTCGGGGACAACAGCGCAGAAAAGCAAATTTATTCCCGTAAGTGCCGAAGCCTTAGAGCTTTGCCATTTTCGGGGCGGGCGCGATATAATCATACTTTATACCACTAATTTCAATGGTTCTAATATCTTTTCGGGCAAAGCATTAGCCATAGGAGGCAGCCAGCAAATTAATAAATATGATAACCAAATTTATTACGGCGATTTGTCAGCTGTGTTGATAGAAAATTTACCTTTATGGGCAAAATTTTTCAAAACACCCGAAAAAAAAATCGCGTTAATGGAAGAGTGGGAGCGCAAACTTGAACTAATGGCAAAAACCACTATAAATGACAATGTTACCAATATGGCAGGAGTGCCATCGTGGACATTAGTTTTGTTGAAACGAATATTAGAAATTACAGGAGCAAAATCAATACACGATGTGTGGCAAAATTTAGAATTATTTGTTCACGGAGGAGTAAGTTTTACGCCATATCGTGAGCAATTTGATGCAATAATTGACAAAGATAGAATTAACTACCTTGAAACCTACAACGCTTCGGAAGGTTTTTTTGCCATTCAAGATAATCCCGACACCGATAGCATGTTGCTAATGCTTGATTATGGCGTTTACTACGAGTTTATTCCTATGGAAGAATTTGATTCCTCTTCGCCCAAAACCCTTAGTTTAGAGGAAGTTGAATTAGATAAAAACTATGCAATTATTATATCTACCAACGGAGGATTGTGGCGTTATATGATTGGCGACACCGTAAAATTTACCTCAAAAAATCCGTATAGAATTAAAATAACAGGCAGAACCAAGCACTTTATCAACGCATTTGGCGAGGAATTGATAGTGGATAATGCCGAAAAAGCCATAAAAGCCGCTTGCGAACAAACCGGAGCGCAGGTGCGAGAATACACGGCTGCACCTATCTACATGAGCGAGGAAAGAAACGGCGGGCATGAATGGTTGTTTGAATTTACAAAACTGCCTAATAGTATTGAACATTTTGCCGAAATTCTTGACAACACTCTCAAATCGTTAAACTCTGATTATGAGGCAAAACGCTATAAAGATATTTCGCTGGCGTTCCCAACTGTAAATGTGGCAAAAGAAGGCTTATTTTACAAATGGCTGAAAGAAAGAGGCAGACTCGGCGGTCAAAATAAAGTTCCGCGATTAGCCAATAATCGCGATTTCATAGACCGACTGCTTGAACTAAATGCAGAAAACTAACAGTATTTTGTAAAAAAAACTGACAATCAGCGGGTTGTATAAAAAAACTTGTTTTTTTTTTTGCAACTCGCTGATTGTCAGACTTTAAATTCTTAATTCTTAATTTTTCATTTTTAATTCTCAAAAACGCTCTATTATACTGCTTGTAGAATATCCATCTACCAAGTCGATAGTTACAACTTTGCCCCCGTTGGCTTTCACCACATCAGCACCCACAATATCCTCTTCCTCATAATCCTTGCCTTTTACCAAAATATCAGGTTTAAGATAAGAAATTAATTCGAGAGGCGTATCTTGCTCAAAATAAACAACATAATCGACAAAAAACAATGATGCTAAAACCAAAGAACGTGAAATTTGGTCTTGCACAGGACGATTTTCACCTTTTAGTCTTTTCACCGAATTGTCGGTGTTGAGACCCATTACCAAAATATCGCCCAAACCGGCAGCTTTTGATAAATATTCAACATGTCCGCGATGCAAAATATCAAAACAACCATTAGAAAATACTATTTTTTTATTTTTGAACCTGCCAACATTCAACAAAGGTAATAATTCCTTTTCATTGATAATTTTTGACTGTAAATACGCAAATTTATCCATCATAACTGTAAAAAAATTAGATTTATTTAATATTAAAAAAAAATGACAAACTCTGTTTCTCACAAACAAAGAGCTTATTAATAAACACTGTAAATTATTGATTATAAAAATATTATGGCAATAATACAAATAAATATATTATTTAACACAATGCAATATAAATAACTTGTCTCGACAAATAAACAAATAAATTTTCTAATGGCAAATAAAAAACAAAAATAAAATTTGGTGTATCAGCAATAAATGTGTAACTTTGCCAAAATATTGAATATTGTTTTTTTTAAACAAAAAGATATGACAATAGTTCGTTACTTTTTTATAATGAATTGATAATTAGATTTTTATAAAAAATAAAAAGTTTATGTAACTTGTTGATTATCAGTATTATAGTTTTTAATTATTCATTCTTCATTTTTAATTCTTAATTTAACGGAGTATTGATATGATAGACACAAATATATTTCGTATAGAGCCGGACAAAAATGTTAATCTAAAAGATTACGACACAAAATTTACGGGCACATACACTAAGGAAACTGCCAAAAAAAAATTAAAGCAAAACAAAAAAGCACTGTCGAAATTGCAATACAAACTATATGCAGCCAATCAATATTCCATGTTGATAGTTTTGCAAGCAATGGACGCAGCAGGCAAAGACGGAGCCATAAGGCATGTAATGTCGGGCATCAATCCGCAAGGTTGCTCGGTGCATAGTTTTAAAAAGCCGTCAGCCAATGAGTTAGAACACGATTTTCTTTGGCGGCATTTTATACGATTGCCTGACAGAGGGCAAATTGGCATTTTTAATCGCTCGCATTACGAAAATGTTTTGGTAACAAAAGTACACCCCGAATATATTTTGGCAGAAAATTTGCCGCACATAAAATCGTTGGAAGATGTAAACGAAGAATTTTGGCAAAACAGATACGCAAGGATTAATTCATTTGAAGAGCATTTGCATCAAAGTGGAACAATAATTGTTAAATTTTTCTTACACCTATCAAAAGAGGAACAAAAAAACAGATTTTTATCAAGAATTGACACTCCCGAAAAAAATTGGAAATTTTCGGAAGCCGATATAAACGAACGAAAATATTGGAACGACTATCAAAGAGCATTTGAAGAAATGCTATCGAAAACATCGAAACAAAATGCTCCTTGGTATGTTATACCGGCTGATAATAAGTGGTTTTCGCGCATTGCAATAAGCGATGTTATTATTGAAACACTAAAAAAATTGGATTTAAAAATACCAAAACTGAGTGATGAAGAATATCAAATGTTGGATACATATAGAAAAAATTTAGAGACCGAACATTAAAAAATATAAAGTTCCGTTTGTACAGTTTTATATATTTATTTACATTTGTGGTCGTAAAATAATTAACAAACCGACAATTTATAATTAAATTATTAACAATCGTGTTAAATAAATTTCTTGAAATACGAGATAATATTTCTATAAATAATAGAATTACAGCCTTAATTATAAGTATATCTTTATCTTTGGTTATTGTAGTTGTATTATTGTTATTTACCATATCTTCAACCAATGAGAAGGTGTTAAACAAATACAAATCGAGTACCGACGCCCTTGTTAAGATATCCGAATTTGTAGAAAATATATATAGCGTTATAATAAAATCGCATATTATCAGCGAAAATACAATGAGTGAAGACCAAATTGATTATACTTTGCAGATTGATTTGTTAGATATTTATTTTAATAATTTTCGCCGCCATCTTGACGCATCGCAGAAAGATATTTTTGAAGAATTACTAACGGAAGCTGATAATTATGTGTCAATAATAAAAAACATAAATTCGCTTGAACTACAAGGAGAATATGAAAAAGCAAACACAATTAGAATAACAAAAGAAATAAAATCGTTTAATAAACTGCATGCAATAGTTCAGCGATTGCAAGAATCTAACAGTGCGAAAATTGAACGCGCCCATGCAGAAGTAAAAAAATTAGAAAGAACAGCTTTTAGAAAAATATATATAAGCGGGGATATATTGCTAATACTTGTGATTCTCATGTTTGTATTTGCGTTTTCAGGTTTAAAAATAAAATTAAGAGCGCTTAGGGAGTATATTCTTGTTCTAAGTGGAGGAAACGTGCCTAAAGAACCGCTTCCTATCTATGATAATGAATTAGGAGCAGTGTCGAGTGGGCTAAATATTGTTTCAACGAAATTGGCAGCTTTCACCAAGTTCATATTGGCGTTAAATAAAGGAGAATATAATCATACATTAAAATATAAGCAGGATATAAATTTAGGTATTTTAGGTCATGCAATGCTAACCTTATCTGAAACTCTTGAAAAGAGAGAACATGAAATAAAATTAAGACAAGCCGAAGAAGAAGAGCAAAATTGGATAAATACAGGGCACACCTTATTTGGCGAAATATTGCGTCAGCGTTCTAACGGAATACAACATTTGACCGACGATATTGTAAAAAATGTAGTTCGTTATTTGAAAGCAAACCAAGGAGGATTGTTCATTATTAACTATGACGAAGTTGAGCTAATATCAACCTTTGCATACGATAGAAAGAAATTTATTGAGCGAAAAATAAAATTAGGTGATGGCTTGGTAGGAACTGTAGCATTAGAGCGAAATACCATTTTCTTAGATGAAATTCCGGAGGGATATATCGAAATAGAGTCGGGCTTAGGCGATGCCGCACCTACAAACCTATTGATAGTGCCTTTAAAATATGAAGATGAAATACTAGGTGTTTTAGAAATAGCATCTTTCAAAACTATTAAAAGCTACGAAATTAAATTTGTTGAAGAGTTGGCTCACAGTATTGCCTCTACCTTATTGACGGTGAAAATGAACACCAGAACAGAGCAATTACTTGAAGAATCGCAAAAGCAGTCAAATGAGTTGGCATTACGAGAGATTGAAGCACGGCAAAACCTTGAAAAAATTAGTGCAGCTCAGGAACTTGCCAAAAAACGTGAAGCTGACTTAACAGGTATATTATCAGCTGTGGATAACACCCTAATGAAAGGAGAGTATGCCGTAGATGGAACTCTTATGATGGTGAATGATAGACACTTACAGACAATGGGTTATCAGTTGCATGAAATTCAGGGTAGAAATATCGAAATGTTTATCCCCGACAATGAGCTTGAAGAATTCCGTAAAATATGGTCGAGCGTAAGTGCCGGAACACCGCGACAAATAGAGGTGGAACGAAGAACAAAAACCGGAGATGTTCTGTGGCTTGTAAACCAATACACGCCTGTAACCGATGCCGATGGAAAAATCAATAAAATATTGTATTTGGCACACGACATTACCAGATTTAAAATTGGCGAAAATGCAACTGTCAATACAAATCAAGATTCTGCCGGTAGATTAGAAGCAGAACAACTTGAAAATGAAATATTACAACGTAAAAACGATTTAAAGAAAATAGAAGAAGAAATAAGTAAGTTAAAGCAATCTAATAAAGAAGATATAGAAAATTATACCGATAACGAAATAGACAAACTATATTCAGAATGGCTTAACGATATTAAATAATTTGTTAATCTAACAATTACCTCAATGTGTTTTAAAACATTAAAAAGAGGTGGGTAATTGAAAATTGAGAACGGCGAAGCCCTCACGATAGTAATTGAAAATGATGCTTGCGCGTGTACGAGTCCCGCAAGGGATGGCATAATAATAGTCCACGATGTCAATCGTGGTGTTGAGAATGATGCTTGCGCACGCCTAATTCCCGAAAGGGGCGGCACAGAAATAGACCACAATGTAGCATAAGCGAAATTGTGGGAGACAGTAACGATATAATAATAGCTCACGATGTCAATCGTGGAAAAATAATAGCATTAAAATAAAGAAGTCTTAATGAGAGTGTGTTATTTCAATACTCCGTTACATTTTTGTAATTAGCTGATAATTACCATTTTGTAAAACAGTCTTTTTGTTGCGCAATATCTTGATTATCAGTAATATAATTGTTAATTGCTCATTACTAATTGCTAATTGAACTAAGTGTTGTTATTTTTTATAATTTTATAATTTTATAATTTCAAAAAATGTCATTAAATATTTTTAAACATATAAACAAAGGCATTTATTATGATAAAAAGGACTTTGGGGGACATATCTTAGACAGATTTTCCATAGGTAAGGTAACTATCTATGGCATTCTGATAGGATGTTTATTTCCTTTAGTTGCGTTGTCATTAGAGTATTTTTTCATGGAAACCGAGTTTCGTGGTATTTGGCAAATGCACCTCGATAATCCTTTACATTTTATAATAGATTTGGCACCAATGGTGTTAGGTATCATTGCCTATATGTTGTCTGTGCGCATCAATAAAGATAGCATTGAGTTGAAAGAAATTATAGTAGAGAAAAATAACTTAATGCAAAAAAACCTTGAATTGGCAGTGAAAATTGTTCAAGGTGATTTTAACATTCCTGCCGACCCGTCAGATCAGTCGGATAAATTGAGAAGCACGCTATTATTACTATTAAAAAACCTTAAAAATACATCTGTAAGAGAGAAAGAACAATCGTGGATAACAATTGGTAAAGAAAAATTAGCCGACATATTACGACAGCAAAATAACATAAATGACCTTGCATTTAATACGTTAGTAGGTTTAATAGAATACACCGAAGCCGTACAAAGTATATTTTATATATACGACGAGAAAAAAGACATGTTAGTCAATTTGGCTACCTATGCTTATGGTAGAAGAAAATATATACAACAAGAATTTAAAATAGGTCAAGGACTTGCAGGGCAGGCTGCTTTTGAGAAAAAATTAATATACCGAACAGAAATACCATCAGACTATGTAACAATAACTTCGGGTATTTTAGGCGAGAAAAAACCAAATGCCATACTTGTAGTGCCATTAATTAGTGATGAAAACCTACAAGGAGTTATAGAAATGGCATCTTTGACCAACAAAATGAGTAACAAAACTATAATGCTTATAGAAGAATTAAGCAGCATTATAGCGCAAACGTTATTCAACCTAAAAGTAAATAACCAAACTGAGTATTTACTTAAAGAATCGCAGAAATTGACAAACAACCTTAAAGCAAATGAGGAAGTATTGAGGAAAAATGCAAGGGAAATGAAGCACACCCAATTAGAGTTGCAACGTTCCAATAGAAACTTAGAGACTCAATTTGCCGAAGTAGAAAAAGGTCAAAAGCGAATGCACTCGCTACTTGAAAACGCATCTGAGGTAATTTCAATATACGACACCGACGGAATAGTAAGGTATGTAAGTCCCTCTGTAATCAACATCTTAGGTTTTGAGGAAGAGGAAATGCTCGGAAAGAACCGTTTTTCGAGGGGTGAAGAAGTTATAAGTGCATCATTTAAAGACTTGGTTGCACACCCCGAAAAAGTTTTAACTTTTGAATATAAGTACGAGAAAAAAGACGGCAGAGTAGTTTGGTTGGAGACCACAGGGCGAAACCTTGTAGATAATCCTGCTGTTGGTGGTGTTATATTCAACACTCGAGATATAACAGTGCGAAAAGTTGCCGAAGAAGCGCAACGTATGAGTGGCGAAATGCAAGCACTTTCTGAAAACTCACCTGATATGATTGTGCGTTTCAACACCGCCGGACGTTTCTTCTACGCAAATCCGGTAGTAGAAAAAATAACAGGTATTTCAAGAACAGGGTTAAAACAAAAAAGAGTAAACGAAGTTCAATTACATTCAACTTTTGTGAATTTCTTTAACGAGGGAATTGAAAAAGTAACTTTCACTCAAAGGAAATACGAAATAGAAACAACCTTGCCAACCTTGCAAGGCGACAGAATAATGCAGATTAATGTTATTCCTGAATTTAACAATAACAACGAGGTAGAGACCATACTTTTTGTGGCTCACGATATTACCGAAAGGAAAGGAATAGAAATCGAAATTGAGAAAAAGAACAAAGCAATTACCGAAAGTATAAATTATGCTCAACGTATTCAATCGGCGATAATACCCGAAACTAAACACATACAGCAATTTATACCAAAATCATTTATATTTTACAAGCCGAGAGATGTTGTTAGTGGCGATTTTCCTTGGTTTTATGCAAATGGAGAATATTTATACATTGCAGCAGTAGATTGCACAGGACACGGAGTTCCCGGCGCACTGTTATCTTTCATCGCATACTTTTTGCTCAATAGTATTGTTGATCATGGCAAGGTATATGATGCAGGCGAAGTGTTAGATTTATTGCACGAGGGAGTTCGAAAAACTTTGCGCCAAGACGCAGGCGATGCAAGTGCCAGAGATGGAATGGATATTGCACTTTGTAGAATAAATATGAATGAACATGAACTTCAATATGCGGGAGCGCATCGTCCTTTATATTATGTATGCAATGACAAATTGGAACAGTATAAAGGAAATAGCAAAGCCATAGGCGGCATTCCTCCTCGCAGAAAGAAAGAAGCAAATTTTGTAACACACACAATAAAATATCAGTCGGGAGATAGATTTTATTTCTTCTCAGACGGATTACCCGACCAAATAGGCGGAGGTGCAGGTAGAAAATACCAAGCAAAACGAATAAGAGACGCAGTACAAAAGTACCAAACACGCACAATTGAAAATATTGGTAAGTTTTTTGTAGAAGATTTCCATGAATGGAAAGGAGAACAAAAACAGATTGACGATGTACTGCTAATAGGAATGGAGTTATGATTAAGCTAATATTTTTTGAAAAAAAATAAACTCTATAAGTAGTTAATTATAAAAGATTTACAGAAGAGAGATTTGAAATAATGAGGTTTACAGTTTATTATTTCAAAGAAAAATATTAGTTTTGACGGTTTAAAATTAGTTTTTACACCTTAATTTTGGGGGTAAAAGCGATATATTACAGCAGATTAAGAGTGGCACTTATAAAAGATAATTTATTGATAATAAGTTGATTATATATCACTTTTAAAAAAATAAACGAATTAGGTGCTACAAATTTTTATAGATATAAAAATATAAAGCATTACATTTTTATCCAACAGTTTCGATTATGGCAAATTTACAAGAACAGCAAGAGAATTTGGACTTTGTGTATGATTTTTATGTTAAAATGAAAAAAAATAACATAAATTTAGCTTATGAAGGGGAAATGACTCATCAAATAACTAAGGCTTTTACATCTTTAACAGAAAGCAGTATGGTTAAAGAAGAGGACGACAATTCCGTTCAGAAAAAAGTTTTTCATGTTATGGTTGAATGTCTTCAGAACATAAGCAAACATGCCGGAAACCGAAATAATATTATTACATCAAAAGACGGTAGAGGTATTTTCATGATTAGCAAAGGAAAATCAGAATACAATGTTACTACCGGCAATATAATTAACAACGACAAAATTCCGAAGTTACGGAAAATGCTGGAAAATATAAACAGTTTAGATAAAGATGGGCTTAAGAAACTGTATAAACAACAGATGCGTGAAGGCAGACTCTCAGAAAAGGGTGGTGCAGGCTTAGGTTTTATAGATATAGCCCGTAAAACAGGTCAAAAATTAGTTTATAGCTTTCTATCAATCAACGAAGAACGTTCTTTCTTCGTATTAACATCAACAATTTCAAGATTAAAATAATAAAAACATAAACACTATGCAGATTATTAAAATTAAAGGCACAGACGACACTCCAAACGTTATCTTAGATAAAGAAAATGGAATATTTGAAATATCTGGACGTTCGTTGCCGGAAGATGTAGCAGCTTTTTACGAACCAATTTTAAATTGGTTAGATTCTTATTCCGAAAATCCTTTAGAGAAAACTGTTTTTAATTTTAAATTAGAATATTTTAATACAGCTTCTTCAAAGTTATTACTTGATGTATTGCTAAAACTCGAAGATATGTATGAAGACGGAAACGAAATAACCGTGAGGTGGCACTACCCCGATGATGATGAAGACATGCAAGAGGCAGGCGAAGAATATGCCGATATTGTAGAGGTACCTTTTGAACAAGTTGATTATTCTCTTGATTAATTTGATTATTAAACCATTTGTGGTTCAATAATTGATTATAATTTTTCATAGGTGTGTAAGTAATCTAATAAATATTATACGCCGAACAGATTTAAAAGGTGGAAATTAATAAAACTTCAAAAAAGTAATATTTGCCATTTTAAGAGTATTAACTTTATAACCAGTATTATAAATGAGTGAGGAAATATTAAAAGCTTTGATGCAACTCTTTGCTATTATTGCAAAACAAGACGAAGGTGCGGAACGCAGCGAGTTAGATTTTGTAGAGAGTTTCCTTACTTCGCAACTAAAAGAAGATGATGTAAAGGAGTATCTCGGACAATTTAAAACCAAAGCTGGATACACCGAAGATGGTCAGCGTTCGAAAAAACGCTCGCTAACTAAGGTAAACGATGCTGTTAGGGTTTTAGGTATATGTAGAAAAATCAACAAACGATTAGATCAACAGCAAAAAGTTATCGTTTTGGTTCGACTTTTTGAGCTGGTGAATGCCGACAAGAAGTTTACGAAACAACGCATGGAAATAATAAAAACAGCAGCCGAAGTTTTTAATATTTCTAAAGAAGAGTTTGAAAATATACAGAATTTTGTTATCGAAGACGATGTTTTAAAATTAGACAATGAATCAATATTAATTGTCAATGATTACGACATGCCGTCGTCTTTAAGCAAACATTTCTTAACCGAATCACTCAACGGCAGTCTTCTATTTTTAAGAGTTGTTAGCTCTGAATTATACTTTTTAAAATACACCGGAAAACAAGACGTTTTTTTGAATGGTCTTGGTGTGTATAAAAATAAAATTTATATATTCGCAACAGGTAGTACAATAAAACTACCAAAAGGTAAACCTATTTATTACAGTGATGTAGTTTCCAAGTACTTATCAGAATCGAGTACTACTAAGCTAAGTTTTCAGGTAAAAAATGTTAGTTATAGGTTTGCGTCGGGTAATCTTGGTTTGCGAGATGTAAGTTTTTCTGTCAATCAAGGCAGATTATTGGGGATTATGGGAGCAAGTGGAGCAGGAAAAACCACTTTACTAAATGTATTATCCGGAATAACATCGCCTTCGGAGGGAGAAGTCATTATTAATGGCATTAATTTTCACGAAAATAAGGAACAATTAGACGGAGTTATCGGATATATTCCACAAGATGACCTCTTAATTGAAGAACTAACAGTTTTTCAGAACTTATATTACAATGCTAAGTTTTGTTTTAAGGACAAAACTAATGAAGAAATAGAAGAATTGGTAAACAATACGCTTAGAAATCTTGGTTTGTATGACCGAAAAGATTTGAAAGTGGGTTCGCCAATGAACAAAACAATCAGTGGAGGACAGCGAAAACGTTTGAATATTGCACTTGAACTTATTCGCGAGCCTTCTATTTTATTTGTAGATGAACCAACATCGGGGCTTTCGTCAAGAGACTCCGAGAATGTAATGGAGCTTTTAAGTGAGCTAACACTTAAAGGCAAATTGATTTTTGTGGTAATACACCAACCCTCTTCAGACATTTACAAAATGTTTGACTCCATGATTATATTAGATCAAGGAGGATACATGATTTACTATGGTAATCCTGTGGAGGCAATTGTATATTTTAAAAAGATTGATAATCAGATAAATAGCGAAGTTGGTGAATGTACTAATTGTGGAAATGTTACCCCCGAATTAATATTTAATATTGTAGAGGCTCGTGTGGTAGATGAGTTTGGGCAATATACCAACGACAGAAAAGTTGAGCCGAGCAAATGGGAAGAATATTACAAGAGCAGCAGAGATTCTCTTATTGAAGATGTTCAGGAGGTGGAAGACGACACGCCAAAGTCGTTGAACATTCCCAAATGGTTGAAACAGCTAAGAATATATGTAACGCGCGATGTTTTATCGAAGATAAGCAACACACAATATGTTATTTTGAACTTGATTGAAGCACCTTTGTTAGGATTTATTCTTTCGTTCATAATAAGATATATTGCTGACCCATTGTCGTCGGTATATGTTTTATACGACAATGAAAATTTGCCGCCTTATATATTTATGAGTATAGTAGTTGCACTGTTTTTAGGATTAACTGTCAGTGCCGAAGAAATATTTAGAGACCGGAAAATAATTAAAAGAGAGAAATTCTTAAATCTGAGTCGTTCGGCTTATTTATTTTCTAAGATACTGATACTCACTGTTATATCAGCCATACAAGCCGTTTTATTTGTAGTGGTGGGAAACTCTATTTTGGGTGTTTCTGATATGTATTTTCATTATTGGTTTGCATTATTTAGTGTGTTTGTCTTCTCTAACATGATGGGCTTGATAATATCATCAAGTTTTAATTCAGCCGTTACGATATACATACTAATACCATTGCTAATGATTCCGCAAATGGCACTTGGGGGAGCAATGTTTAGTTTTGACAAGCTAAATCGTGTGTTGGGCAGTGCCGGCAAAGTTCCTATGGTGGCAGAAATGATGGCATCGCGTTGGGCTTATGAGGCACTTATGGTAAATCAATTTGTAAACAACAGATACCAGAAAGTATATTATAATATTGATATTGATAAAGAAAATGCCAGCTACAAACAAATTTATTATTATCCGGAGCTTCGCAACATATTAAACGAAAGTTTAGAAATTATAAATAATATAAAAAAGAATAAATATGGCAATATTGACTCTATTAATAACGTTTTAAAAAACAATTTCGTGTTACTTAAAAAGGAGTTTAAAAAAGAGTCGTTTGTTTTGCCAAATATGCCATTTACAGATTACAAGTTTTTGAGTGCTACTCATTTAAATGAAAGTTCGCTACAAAAAATCGAAGAACACATTGATAAGTGGGATAAAGTGCAAGGTGGTATATTCTCGAAAGCTGACATTAAAAAGCAGAAAATAATTAATTTTTTGAACGAAAAGGAGAAGGGTTATTCAAGAAATTTAAGACATAATTATCATAATGAGAAATTGGAAGATATTGTTACCAATGCCTACGAAAAGAATAAGATACTAAGGTCTGAAAATAGTTTGATTCGTCAGTACAGACCTATTTATCAAAAGCCTTTGTATATGGGCGGTTTGGGAATACAAACCCATTTTTACGCACCAGAAAAGGTGATATTTGGTAAATATATTCCTACTTTTTGGTTCAATATGATAATTATTTGGATTATGACAATTTTATTGTATATTCCGTTGTATTACGATTTATTGAAGAAATTAATAAATATCAGAAGTAGATTAGACAATACAAACTTAAAGTTCTTAAAGAAATTCATTTAGATTGTTCTTTTTTAACATTTTGCAGAAATAGCAAAAGTTTGAATGAGTTAAAATAAAAATTACTGTACATGTTAGATGCTTTTGGCGTTTGGCATTTAGATTAAAAAAAAGAGTTCTGTACAGTAAAATAATAACATATTTTATTAATTATTTTGTGAATAAGAATTGCAAAAAAAAGAAAACCCAATTTATATGACTAAAATTTACTTATATTTTATACTAATACTAACCTTAATTCCGTTATTTGGAAGTTGTGGCAATTCGGGAGGAGACGCAAACCTGCAAGGTGGCATAGATTCCATAATGCAGGGAATAGATGTGGTTACAGTTTCGGAAGATGAAATTGATGAAATTATACAAAGCTTGCCATCGCCTGCTGAAATGTCGGCAATGATAAAATCGTTTGGTTCGCCGTTTTCTAAAAGTTATTTAAGTTCGCCCGAACAGGCTGATGATTACGATACTAACTTTAAAAAGGCATTGTCTTTGGGTATATTAAGTGCCGATTTGGGTTATCTTAATGTATATGAGAAAACCAATGAATCGGTTAATTATTTGGGCACAATCAGAAAAATATCTGACGATTTAAATGTTGGGCAATTTTTTGATTTTCACACACTTAAAAGGTTAGCAACAAATAGTGAGGATTTAGACTCGCTAATGTTTTTGTCGCAAAGAAGTTTTAGACAAATGGATAATTACTTGCGCAAAAACAATAGAAGTAACCTTAGTGCGTTGGTTGTAACGGGAGTTTGGGTAGAAAGTTTGTATTTGCTTACTCAAATTGTAAAAGAAGATTTGCAGGCAACGGAATTGGTTGATAGAATTGGCGAACAAAAAGTAATACTTACTATGTTGAACAAAGTATTACAACAATATAAAGCTCAGGATAAAAATTTCACAGAACTTGCTAAAAACTTCCAAAAATTATCAGATGCTTACGAGGGAGTTTCGATTGAGACTTTGCAGGGTGAGGTGAAAACGGTAGTCATTGATGGTATAGAAGTTACTACTACCGGTGATAAAAGCATAGTAGAAATATCAGGCGAACAATTACAAACAATAATAACGATTGTAGAAAACATACGTAATAAATTAATTTCTTTATAAGATGAATAGAATTATTTTTTCATTAATATTTGTAGGACTAATAGTTTTTATAAAACCAATTACTACTACGGCACAGTGTAAACAGCAGGTTGTATATAGTTGTGCAACAAACAACGGAAAAGCAATATACTTACGTGATTTCAATACCAAATTAAAGAAATCAAAAGGTGGTAAATTGTCAGGTACTAAATGGTCTGTAATGTTAAACAAGGGTACTCATTACAGGTTTAATTTGTGTACTCAGAGTGGATACGCTGACCGTATAGTGCTTACATTATTTGATGCCAGACATCCGGAAGATAGTGCTCCTTATGTGAAGACAAAATCAACCAACGACCCTAAAACTGATAATCGTTTTGATTTTGTTTGTACGCGCACAGGAACTTATTATGTTTCAATTAGATTTAAACCGGGAGTTTCGGCACGTAAATCATGCGCTGTGGGCGTATTATCGTGGGTAGGTAAGAGCAGGTAGATTTTTTTCTGAAAATAACAAAGTCGGAAGTCGTATGAGATGGAAGATTTTGGTTGTTAGGTGGGAAAAAAGGTGGAGAACACAAAAAACTGAAGCCAAACGGGCATTGGTTTGCGGTGTTGCGTCAAAATGCTAAGCCTTTGTTCAATTAGCAGTTAGTAATGAGCAATTATTAATTATATTGCTGATAATCAGAATATTGCATAATAAAGAGCTTTTTATAAGATTTCGATTATCAGCTAATTATAGTGATGTAACGTAGCGTTAATGTTTTTAAAATAACGATAACTACAAAGTGTCTAAAGACAAGACCTCACGGGTTAAAAGAACCTGTGAGGTCTTGCTATTTTTATTTACACCTGAAATGTGAGTAAATTACGAATTGTGAATTACGAATTACGAATTAAGGGTGTTAAGAGAAGTTTATTTCACCTTAAATTAATAACCGCAAAGAGTCTGCAAAGTTAATCGCAAAGTCCGCAAAAATTTAATTTTTTTTGCGAACTTTGCGAAATTCTTAGCGTTCTTTGCGGTTAAAGATATTTCTCTGAACAGCCTTAATTATAAATTACGAAAAAAATATAACAAAGCATATTAATTCGCATTAATTATTAATATGCTCGTTTACTTTTTCCATCAATAAAATTAATGAATGCTCTGTTTACTACTTTGTTTCCGCCGGCTGTTGGATAATTTCCGGTAAAGTACCAGTCTCCAAGGTCATTCGGACATGCAGCATGCAAGCTGTCAATGGTTTGATATATAATTTCGAGGTCAGCTTTAAGCTCTTTTGGTCTTAGCATGTCGCCTATTTTCTTAGAAATTTGCTCGTCGGTAAACGGTGCATATATTTCTTTTACATAATTAACCATCTCTTCTTTGGCTTTATCCTGTTGGCTTAGGCATTTCTCATATACCTCAGTGATTATTGATTCATTTCCACTTTCTTTTAATAGCTCTATTGCTGCCTGAAATGCAATGAAGTCGCCTAATTTTGCCATGTCGATTCCATAGCAATCAGGATATCGAATTTGCGGCGACGATGAAACTACCACTATTTTCTTTGGCGAAAGCCTATCAAGAATGCTAAGAATACTTTGCTTTAAGGTTGTTCCTCTCACTATTGAATCGTCTATTATTACCAAGTTGTCTTTGTTCTTGTTCACAGTTCCGTAGGTAATGTCGTAAACGTGTTCCACAAGGTGTTCTCTTCCTTCGTCTTTGGCAATAAATGTTCTCAATTTGGCATCTTTCACGGCAATTTTTTCAACTCTTATCTTCTTTTTCATGATATTGTCTATCAATTGCTCGTTTTCGTTTTGTTCTTTTACTGCAAGTATTTGCTTTTTCTTCCACTTGTTCAGTATGTTTTCTAATGCTTCTTGCATACCATAAAAAGCCGATTCGGCAGTGTTAGGTATGAATGAAAATACTGTATTGTCAATATCATTATCAATAGCATTTAAAACTTGCGGAACTATAAGTTCGCCTAATTTTTTGCGTTCCCTGTAAATAGCTTTGTCGGTTCCGCGAGAGAAATATATTCTTTCAAACGAACACGATTTTTTCTCAACAGCTTCGTTAATTACTTGTTCTTCTATGTTATGGTCTTTTCTGATGATTAGGGCATGTCCGGGTTTTATGGCTCTAATGCTTTCGCTTGAAGTGTTTGCAACGGTCTGTATCACTGCACGTTCTGATGCTGCTACTACAATTTCATCGTCATAATAGTAGTATGCCGGACGTATTCCCGCAGGGTCTCTCATTACGAATGCGTCGCCGTGTCCTATTAGTCCGGCAATAGCATAGCCGCCGTCCCAATATTTGCTCGATTCTCTTAAAACACTTTGTATATCTACATTTTGGTCAATAAGTTTGGTTATCTCCTTTTTTGAGTATCCTCTCGTTTTATATAGATTATACAATGCTTGGTTTTCTTCATCTAAGAAGTGTCCTACATTTTCTAAAATGGTAACAGTGTCGGAATAATCTTTTGGGTGCTGCCCAAGCGACACTAATCTTTTAAATAGTTCATCAACATTGGTAAGATTAAAGTTGCCCGCCATCACGAGGTTTCTCGATTGCCAATTGTTTTGACGCATTACGGGGTGAACGTTGTCGATGTTGTTTTTTCCAAATGTGCCGTATCGCAAATGTCCCAAGTAAAGCTCAGATGCAAATGGCACATTGTTTTTCAACCATTCTATGTCGTTTACTCGTGCGCCTTCTTTTTGTTGTGCTTTCCGGACACTTTGTCTTATTTGGTCAAACACATGCTTTATTGGTGCTTCTTCAACAGAGCGAACCCTGTTGATGTATCGCACACCAAGTTGTGTATTAAGTTTTAAACTAACAACACCGGCACCATCTTGCCCTCTGTTGTGTTGTTTCTCCATTAACAAGTATAACTTATTAATGCCATACATCCACGTACCATACTTTTGATGGTAATACTCTAATGGTTTGCGTAGTCTAATTAATGCAATACCACATTCATGTTTAATTAACTCACTCATCTATCGTTTCTTTTGCAATCCCAATTTCCACAATCCCTGTTTCAACTATGCAATCGGGATAAGTATTTAACAATTTGGTTCTAAAACATTCGGCTTGTAATCTTGTATCAAATACTCCCACTAATACTTTGAAATATGGAGATGGATAAACCGTTTGTGCTTCTACTTCGGGAAATTGAGAAATAAATGCGGCTCTTACTGCTTTTGCGTCTTCTCTGGCATTATTGCCGGTTCCCATGTAGATTCTAACTCTCCAAACTTTGGCTTTTTTTACAATCAATGATTTATTGCTTATTATATCATTGAAACCTTCGGGGTGGGAAAAGTATATTTTGCCAGTACCGTTGGTTTGTGTACTAAACATTGTAAAATCAGATATTTCAACCTTGCTTTGTGCATTTATTAATACTAATGATTGCAGGCTTAATGTTAATAATAGTAATATGCGTTTCATTTATTTTTTTGCTAATGTGATAAAATTGTTGTTGTTAGCTTTTAGCTGTTGGCTTTTGGCTTTTGGCTGTTTGCTTTTGGCTTTTGGCTTTTTTGCCGAAGGCAAAAATTGCTAATAGCCAAATGCTAACGGCTAAAAGCACAATAAACATAAACATTTTTTAATTTATAATTCTGGGATGGGTGAAATCCCTCGCCTTTAGGCGAAGCAATTATTATTTTATATCTTTGCGCCAAAAATTTATTATGCAAAATTA
>PDWI01003858.1_pt1 | contig 20698 bp, 16 predicted proteins | sample 1430891 | NCBI WGS metagenome assembly PDWI01 (sample SAMN01162508, study PRJNA174530) | Oral metagenome, whole genome shotgun sequencing project. | biome: Marine environment; feature: Marine mammal; material: Swab sample of the gingival sulcus; isolation source: swab sample of gingival sulcus... | reverse complement strand
TGTGGTCGGATCCTTATATGTTGCCGTTGTCGGGCAGACCCGGACGCAGGGCGGATTGTTACACTGGTTGCAGAGAACCGGCATAAAAATCCGTTCGAACTTTTTATCACCAAGAGGTCTGCTTTTCTCAAGGATTGTCGTGCGGAAACCATAGGCCGGTACGTTGTTGGTCTCGACACAGGCGGTTTTGCACCGCTCGCAGTCGATGCATAAATGTTCCCGCAGCACCATTGTATAGTGTGGGCTGTAAGGATACTGTCCCGGCTCCGGAACAACGCTTGCCATCTGGGCCTGCGCGCTTTTTACCGAAGAGAGCGAGAGTACCTTGCCACCAAGATAAAGACCGGTAATGGCAAAGCCCAATTTCAGAAATTTTCGTCTCTCACTGGAGGTGAGACCGCGGGTGTCCTCACTCTTCATCTTTTCCAGTTCGTTAATTTTCATGCTTGCTCCTTGTTATATTCCATCTGTTCTCTGGTGGTCTGCCGGAGAGTTTCAAGCGTATGCAAAAAACAATTTTCGTCCATTAAATAGTACGATTTGGAGTTTGTCAATGCGAACACTACCTTGGCAGCAGATGTTTTTTTCTTCTCGACAGAGATTATACGTATGGTGTTAACTCTTGGTAAGTTTTCGAGCAAATGACATAAAGCTAGGGGGGCTTAAGGTGCAAAAACACAAAAAATATGTTAATCTTCTAAAATAACAATAAAAAATCGTTATCAAAAGTGCAGTGGAATATCAGAATGAAAGTTCAGGAGACTACTAATAGTAAAATTATCTTTTTTTTGTTGAACCTGAGATAGGAAAAGCAGCTATAGCCCGACATCGATTGATATGTTTGTTTTGTAGAAATTAGTTATCTCTTTGCATCAATAAAAGAAGGGAAGCCGGGACTGACGATAAGCTGACGGTTCGGCAGAACCCAAAGCGCAGAACAATTCTTGAATTTTTCAAGAAAAACAAGTCCCTTTACTGGTCCCATAATGAAAAGTGTTGTCGCCAGGGCATCGGCAAGTTCGGCAGTGGGGGCAATGGCGGTTACCGCAATGCTTTTATGGGCGGAAGTAAGTTTTGTTGTATCAAGAATATGGTGGTTTCTCCCTCCCCCCTGTTCAGATGACTCCTCATACTGATAATAGTCTCCCGAACCACATACACCAGCATTCTGCACCTCAATAACACCAAGCAGAGAATCTGAACGGGGATCCTGCACTCCCACCCTCCAGACTCGTTTGCCATAGCAGAAAAAATCTCCGCTTGCTTCGACCATGGCCGCAGGTACCCCTGTCAGACGGATCTTTTCGGCAGCGGCATCAATAATACTTCCTTTGGCAAGCCCACCCAAATCAAGGGCCATCCCCTTGCTGGGCAGAAAAATAGTCTGTTTTTTTATATCAAGACTCACTTTGCGATAATCAACCAGACTTTTATCCACCGAAGTTTTCTGGCGGTAGTAGAAAGGGGTTGTGGTTACCGCACCGATACTTATATCAAAAACTCCATTTGACATCGCACCGAAGTGTAATGCCCGCTGTACAAGGGCAAAGGCATCTGCAGAGACGACAGTCGGTTCTTTTCCCGCTGCTCTGTTTACACAGGCAATTGAGCCGTCCATACTGCGATGGTCAAAATCTTCTGCCAGTAGATCTATGGTGGAAAAGGCAGTGTCTGCCGCTTTTCCAGCCATATCCCTTGCTGCTCCAGCCATTTTCAGACGGACAATGCCACCCATAGCAACATTGGCAAAAGTTGTCTCTGTATCTGCGAACGGTTCTGACTTCTCCGACAGTGTACATGATGTTACCGCTTGAACCAGTAAAAACAGCAAGAGAAGACGCACAGCCGGAAAATAGTGGCAATATGTTGTATTCATAATGGCGAGGCAAAGAAAAAAGGCAGGACGATTTTCGCTCCTGCCGCAGTAAGATCACCACAACAGGAGCGAAACTGATAAGGAGGCGTTTGGTCGGTCTTTGTCATCACCTGATTGTACCAAGGTAAATACGAAAGACAGGCTAGCCAAAGCTATTGGAAACCAGATTTGCTTACCGCGCCTTTTCAAGAGCACGGGCAACGGCAATCTTTATCCCGTTTGAAGCAAAAGAGGCCTTGGTTACAGAGTCTACCGCGGTAGATTGTGCCGCGACAATTGCTGCCGGGATAGTCTCTTTTGCCTTGGCATTTCTTTCACCCTGCTTCTTCTCCTCTGTCTGTTTAAAAGTGACGAGTTTAATATCACTTATCTTGCCGCCTGCAATTGTGACCTCAACGACAATCTCACCCGGATGTTTGGGAGGTTTATCGTATCCTCTTGCCTTGCCCTCATATTTCCCGTCCTTATAGGCAACGGTAGCCTTTTCCAGGGCCTCGGCAACTGCCAGTTCAATTCCCACTGAAGATTCGGAAGCCTTGGTTACAGAGTCAATCTGCAGAGACTGAGCCGAGAGAATCGCTGCTGGAATAGCTTCTTTTGCCTTGGCATTTCTCTCACCTTGCTTCTTCTTCTCTGTCTGAACAAATTCAACAAGTTTGATGTCGGTGATGGCGTTCTCATCAACAGTAACCTCTGCTACAATCTTCCCTGGGTGTTTTTTCGAGCTATGGCCGGCAGCAGAACCCTTATATACGCCAGGTGTATATTTTGCAGCCAATCCACTCTCCGCACACAGGCCCAATACGGCCACCGCTGCCAATCCAATCCATAACTTTTTCATTATAAGCCTCCGCTATGTTGCTTTTTCCTCTTCAAACAGAGGGGTATAACCATCTCAAAACTTTATGCCACAATGGCAATCTTTCCGTAGTTAAACAAAAATGTATGTTTTTTTCAATAAAAACAAATGGCTTAACCAGCAAAAAATATAAAAGTGTGTTAATTTATTTAGAAGACCATTATTTTTGCCTAGTTAAAATATAGGGTGGTAGTTTCTCCAGGAGAGAAAACTACATGGGAGAAGATGAAGGTCACTACAGTACGCCGTTGGTATATTTTACTGCCTGCATATAGGAGTCTTTCAGCAGTTGGCTACGGACCCCTAGCTCCTTACACAGTTTTTTTAAGTTGTCAATATCATTTTTCTCAAGAGAGATTATAAGTTCAAGATAGCGGGCGTAGCGGTTGTTTTTCTCCACCAGAGCGATATAGACATCCTGTGCTATTGGCAGTCTGTTTAAAATCTCCTTTATTGGTGCCCTCATAATCACCTCCAGCAGAGAGAACAGGCCCACCAGAAACATCTCGCTTCTTTGCTGTTCTTCCCATGAACTGAACTCTGCTATATTCTCACAAAATTTCGCACGAATAAGTGACATGGTCATCAATTCAACCGGTTGATTGCTTGCCATCTCGGAGATAACCATAAACATAAGGAAGCGGCGCAGCTCCTTTTCTCCAAGGTAGATAACCGCATGTTTGATAGATGAGATCGGCTGCACCCGATAGAAATAGGCGGAATTGATAAAACGCAGCAGTTTATAGCTCAACGAGGCATCAACCGAGATAATTTCCCGGAGTTTGTCGAGATCCGATTCAGGACTGGTTGCCACGGCAAGGAGCTGCATTTTTATTGCTTCGTTGGCGGAGAACTCACGGATAGACATCTTTTCCGGGGTACAGAAAAAAAATCCCTGGAAGTATTTGAAACCAAGTTTAATCGCCTCTTCAAACTCTGCTTTGGTTTCCACTTTTTCTGCCAGTAGCTTCACATTATAAGGGTGCAGCTGGTTAATCAGTTTAAGCCTTTGCCGCAGGTCTGTTGCCCGAAAGTCGATTTTGACAATTTTTGCCAGCTCCAGCAGAGGAATAAGATTTGGATTATATTCAAAATCATCAAGTACCAGCGTGTAGCCGCTTTTATGCAGTGCTTTACAGATATTGATAACTTTTTCTGTTGGTTTAACGGTTTCCAGAATCTCCACTATCACCTTGTTTTTCGGAAATACAGCCGGAATATTTTTTTCCAGCAACTTTTGGGTAAAATTGATAAAACAAGGGCGTTGTTTACTCATCTCCTCTATATCATGGGTGAGGAAGACACCGGAGAGAAGAGTTGTCGTTGCCTGATCTCCACTCATCCCTTCAGGAAAAACAAAGTCTGTTCCCCTGTAAAGCAATTCGTAGGCGAACAACTTCATATGAGCGGTAAAAATTGGTTGGCGGGCAATATACTGTTCCATAAACTCCTCTGCGCAACTGAATTGTCATTTTCCGGTATTTGACTGTAACGGGCAGGGGAATCATCTCAATATTAGCAAATTATTACAAGGTGTTTTTTTGCAAAGAAGGAGATAGTAACATAAAATTTCTATCATTATGGTAAGGGAAAAGTTTTTTTCTTTTTTCTATTGCGTTACTATGGCAGGGAAAAATCATTTTTTTATGTTGTGTCCCGCAGAGATTGTTGTTTTATTTTCGCCACTGCTTCTGGGCAGTAATTCTCAGAGGTGTTTGTTATAAACCCAACAGGTCACAGACCAAAGGAGTGTTCGCATGACGCAATTCATCTATCAGTCCCCATTTCCCGTTGCCGCAGATAGTACCCCCTATCGTAAACTTGATGGTTCTGAGAAGTATGTACAATGTAGCAGCTTTGGCGACCAGGAGGTGTTGGTCGTCAGCAAAGACGGACTTACTGAGCTGGCAAGGGCTGCCATGAAAGAAGTCTCCTTTCTGTTACGTCCCGCCCATAATCAGCAGGTGGCGGATATCCTTGATGATCCAGCTGCTTCTGCCAATGAGAAGGGGGTGGCGCTTGCTTTTCTAAAGAACGCGGAAGTCGCCTGTAAATATGAACTCCCTCTCTGTCAGGATACTGGTACTGCCATTGTTATGGGTAAAAAGGGGCAGAATGTGTGGACAGGTTTTAACGATGAGGAGGCGATAAGCGAGGGGGTCTTCCAGACATATACCTCTGAGAATCTCCGCTATTCGCAGACAGTAGCGCTTGATATGTATAAGGAGACCAATACCGGTACCAATCTGCCGGCGCAGATTGATATTTATGCCACTGAAGGGACGGAATATAAGTTTCTCTTTATGGCAAAAGGTGGTGGCTCTGCCAATAAAACTTATCTCTATCAGGAGACCAAGGCTTTACTTAACCCGCAGACACTGGAAAAATTTTTGATCGACAAGATGAAAACTCTGGGCACTGCCGCTTGTCCCCCCTATCATCTGGCTTTTGTTATTGGTGGTACCTCCGCTGAGGCTAACCTGAAAACGGTAAAACTCGCTTCCGCCAAATATTATGACACTTTGCCGACCACAGGCAATGAGCATGGCCGGGCGTTTCGCGATGTTGCTTTGGAAGAGAAGATCCAGCAGGCGGCGGCGCAATGCGGGCTTGGTGCTCAGTTTGGTGGCAGCCATTTTACCCATGATGTGCGCATTATTCGGCTGCCACGTCATGGGGCGTCGTGTCCGGTGGGGATGGGGGTCAGCTGCTCTGCGGATCGTAATTTGCGGGCAAAAATCAACCGGGATGGACTCTGGATTGAGCAGATGGACAATGATCCCGGCCGGCTTATCCCTGATGAATATCGTAGTACCGGCAGGGAGGCGGTGGTGGTTGATCTGAATCAGCCGATGGCAGAGATTCTGGCAGAATTGACAAAATATCCGGTGGGGACAGCGCTCTCTCTTACCGGCACGATAGTCGTCGGCAGAGACATTGCCCATGCCAAATTCAAGGAACTGCTTGATGCCGGTAAGCCTCTGCCCGAATATCTGCAGAAGCACCCGATCTATTATGCCGGCCCGGCAAAGACGCCGGCCGGCAAACCCTCCGGTTCATTCGGGCCGACCACCGCTGGCAGGATGGATAGCTATGTCGATCTGCTGCAGAAGGCGGGTGGTTCGATGGTGATGATTGCCAAGGGGAATCGTTCTCAGCAGGTTACAGATGCCTGCAGCGCCAACGGCGGCTTTTATCTTGGCTCTATCGGTGGCCCGGCGGCGATTCTCGCAGAAGAGAATATAAAAAAGGTGGAGTGTCTTGACTACCCTGAACTGGGAATGGAGGCAGTATGGAAGATTGAGGTTGAGGATTTTCCCGCCTATATTCTGGTAGACGATAAGGGAAATGATTTTTTCAGTGGTTTGATGTAGCGGTGACAAAGCTGTCAGACGAAGCCGTTTGACAGCTTTTCCAGGAAGTACAATAAGCAGGGACTCCATGATGGAGTTTAAGTGGGGATGTTTATAAAAAAAGAGAGTTGGAAAAAAGCGTTGTCTGTTGTTGCAGGCCTGGTCGTGGTTGTTTTTTTGCTGTTTTTTCAATATGATAGACAGCTTACCACCATCGCTCTGGTCACTGTCTTTTTAACAGCAGGGGGAGTTGTTTATTATTTTTATCAACAGCTGGAGAAGAAAGCAGCAAAAACAGATAACATCAGACTGCAGCTGGAAAAAGAGATTCAACAGCGCAGAGAGATCGCCAGCCAGTTGAATCAGGCTACAGTCCGGCTTACCCTGGCAACGAGTGCCGGGAAGATTGGCGTGTGGGAATGGGATGCTGCCAATAACAGGATGTATTGGGATGCGGAGATGTATCGGCTCTACGAAGTTTCCGCGTTTGTGCAACCTGATTACCAAATGTGGCGTAATCTGGTCGATAAGGAAGATATCAATCGGGTGGAACATTTACTGGATAAAGCTGTTAAGGAAGGTACTGACTTTGATGCCGAGTTTTGTATCCATACCAAGAGTGGAGAGGTAAAATATATTTATGCGGTGGCACGATCTCAGCCGGGTGAGACAGAAAACTCCTCTGTACTGGTGGGAGTGAGCTGGGAGCTGACCCAGCGCAAAAAAATAGAGCAGGAGCTGGTGGCGGAAAGATGGCGGTTGAGTGCTATTATTGAGGGGACAAATGCCGGAACTTGGGAATGGAATGTGCACACAGGAGTCTTTAACGTCAATGAACGTTGGGCGGAGATGCTTGGTTATAAGCTCTCTGAGCTGTGTCCATTAACCATGGCAACCAATGAGAGCCTTATCGAACCCAATGATTATCAGCAGGTGGAGTTGTTACTGGAAGAGCATTTTACAGGAGAAACAGAGTATTATGAAGCCGAATTCCGCATGCAACATAAAGATGGTTACTGGGTCTGGGTTGCATCGCGGGGAAAGGTTGCCCAGCGAAAAGAGGATGGTACTCCTCTACTTATGTATGGGACGCATATTGATATCAGTGAACAGAAACAGATTGAAGAGAATATTCGCCACCTGGCAAATCATGATACACTGACAGGTCTGCCGGTACTCAGGCTTGCCAGGGAACGTATTGCAATGACATTGGCTGCCGGTGCGCGCAGAGGTCTGATTTCCGCAATCTGCTTTATTGATCTTGATGGCTTTAAAGCGATAAATGACTCTCTGGGGCATGATGCAGGCGATACCCTGTTAAAGGAAGTTGCCAGGCGTCTTTACTGCAACTTGCGACAGATGGATACAGTTGCTCGTATTGGTGGTGATGAGTTTCTGGTGGTGCTTTCCGAGATGAAAAAAAAGGCAGATATTGAAAAAGTAGCGATGAAACTTGTAACGGCAATAAGCAGTTGGCCATATAACCTTGGCGAAGAAACTGCTGAGGTTAGTTTAAGTATGGGAATTGCCCTTTTTCAAGGAGCCTGGAATGAGGAAGATATAAGCGTCCTTATCAGCAGGGCGGATGAAGCGATGTATACGGTGAAAAAATCGGGTAAGAACGGTTATGCTTTTGCCGGTTGAAGGGTATTTTGCCAATGTTTGTGCCGGTATGACCAGTATTTTTACTGGAACCTCATTTTTTGAATAAGCATAATTTTCTGGATAAATATGTAACAAAAAATTGCCGGCAAAGGGAGAGTCCTCCCTTTGCCGGCAACTTCTATTCTGACCTGTTTTAGAGAAAATTCTGGCACAGTCAGTTTATCGCTATCCGGGTAGTGGTCTCCTCTTCCGGACGGGTAATTGCCAGCTTTAAAACACCGTTATCAAATGCCGCATCAATATTCTCGCTCTTTATAATAAAGGGCAAGGTAAAGGTGCGCTCAAATGCGCCATAGCGACACTCCTTACGATAAACAGTTCCCTGTTCTGCCGTTTGATCGGTTTTTCTCTCACCGCTTAAGGTGAGCTGCTTGCCCTTGATATCGACAGAGATCTCCTCTTTTGGTACGCCGGGAAGTTCGGCATGAATAAAGATACGGTTCTCCTTTTCATAGATATCAACTCTCGGCGCAGATTGAGTATGACTGTTTCCCTGTTGTATAAAGGTGAACGGTGCAAAAAAGTCGTTAAACATGGCACCGAAAAAATCCTGTTCCGCGGCTTGTCTGTTGGTTGCATTATAGCGTGTGATATTCATGGTTGTCTCCTTTTTACTGTCGTTTCTGTTTCTGCCGTTATGGCACTGTTTCCTTCGTACTTGCAACTGTAATTATTTTTTATTTGGTGTCAATAAAAAATAATTACTTTTTATAAAATATTATGTATAGTAATATAAAAAGGAGGAAGAAGATGGTTAAACAATATATTCAATCAGGCCTTTCTATGGAAAACGTATCGGAACTTCGGGGAAAACAGTCGGTACGAACCACTTTTCGACTGCCGGAACGCTCTATTATGGCACTGTCCGTATTGTCGGCACAGCTTGGCATCAAGCAAAAATCACTTTTTGATCATATCAGTGAAGATCTGGAGATACTGCGTACCTGCGCGGCGGCAGCAGAGGCGTTGGAGGAGGCTGGTAAGAGGGAGCAGGCCGTTGCCAAAACCTATGTTATTTCGCGCAAGACGCTGGAGAACCTGGAACGCGTTGCTGCCGGTTGCAGTGCCTCAAGAGACGCTCTTGTGATCTCATCTATTGAGCGGATTATGCCATTGCTTCTGCAGGAACAACAAAAACATCAACAACGCAAAAAAATTCTGGCAGAGACGAGTGGGTGGCTGGAGGCCGGCCTTGATCTTTTCCACCGTAGCCGTAAAGAGTTAGGCGATGATGACCCGGCCATTACTGAGCTTGTCACCATGCTGACCGGAGTGCAAAGGGCTTTTGCAAACCTGGAGAGTATGGTAGAGAAGGGGAAGAGGATTGAGGATTTTTAAGGAAAGGATATTTACTGACAGTAGCGGTGAAATTGTCGGTTATTTTGGGTATTGGTTAAAAAATGAGTTCGTCCGGTAAAAATCGGCAGAGTGAGGAGACACCTGCTGTAAATGAAGACTTCGCACAGGGTAGATTGCCGGCGGAGCATCTGCCTGTCGTTGCAGCAGATGAAAAAAGAGAAGATGCTGCCAGAGAGGGAGAAGAGCGGCACAAGCGGGCTGATAACCAGTGGGTATATCTTACCGGCAAGGAGATCTATAATTTTTTCACCAAGGTTAAAAATCGTTTTTCAGGTATCACCGTTTATGCTCTGGTAGGAAAAAGTGGCACCGGCAAAAGTTTTCGCGCCCGGCTGCTGGCGGAAAAAATCGGTGTCAGCTATATTATTGATGATGGTCTACTGATTTATGGCGATGTGATTGTTGCCGGGCGTTCGGCAAAGCAGGCAAACGGTTACCTTAACGCTATCAGAACCGCTCTTTTTACCGAAAAACCACATCGGGATATGGTGCGGGCAGCGATTCGGGAGCATAAGATAAAGCGCCTGCTGCTGCTTGGTACCTCGGTAAAAATGGTGAAACGGGTGGCAGAGCGGCTTGAGCTGCCTGCAATCAGCGAAATTATCAAAATTGAGGAGATCGCCAGCAAGGAGGATATTGAAGCGGCGATCAAATCGCGTAACGAAGAGGGCAAGCATGTTATTCCTGTTCCGGCGATTGAGATAAAGCGGGATTATGCAAAGATTCTGCAAGATACCATCCGTATTTTCTTTAGCGGTGACAAGAGAAAGGAGAAAAAGGACTCCCGTTTTTTTGAGAAATCAATTGTTCAGCCGGAGTTTGTCGATGACCGTAACGCCGGTAAGGTGACTATTACAGAAGCGGCACTGTCGCAGATGATCTTCCACTGTATTGATGAGTTTGACGGCAATATTGAAGTAAAAAGACTGAAACTCAGAGTGCTGAAATCGGGCTATAGTATATCTGTTTCATTGATTGTCACCTATGGCAACAATATGAACAGTCAGCTGGAGGAACTGCGTAACTATATCTGCAACACCATTCAGCGCTACACCGGTATCGTTATCGAAGACCTGGAACTTGCAGTGGAGGAGATTGTCGCTCCCAAAATGCTTGATTCATAATAGCCTGGCAATATTGTTTCAGACTGAACATTACTGGCTCATGCAAACATTATAAAAATCGTATCCACGTATCGCAGTATAGACCCGTTGATGTTATGTTTCTCACTGGTAACTGTTTTCAGGTGTTCCGGCTTTTGTCAGGTACGGTTTTTTGCTATAGTGGGCTTATGTGGAGCATCGTACTCGTTCAATAGCGGCGCCTGTGAGCCGTTACTAAAGATTTATGATCTTCCCTCCCACCTGCCGATAAAGGAAGCCACCGGCAATAACCGAGCATAACATCAGCCCTGTTCCCGCCATAACCAACGCGGATTCAAGAGAGTTTGTTGCCGAGATCAGTCCGATAGCCGGGCCCAGCAGGGCAAAGCCGCTACGGATAATCAGACTGCGGATGGAGAAAACCGTTGCCCGCACTTCTGATTTACAGAATTGGTTGGTAAGATCTTTCAGTACCGGTGTTGCATAGCCGCGCAGGGCATAGAATATCAGCAGTGAAGCAAGAGCAAATCCGGTGGAGAAGAGGCCAAGGGCGATATAGCCGATCGGGATAGCCAGGCAGATAAGGACAAAGGCCATCGTTGGGGAGAGCCGCCTGCTGATCGCTGGTGCATAGGCGGAAGCGACAGCCACTATTAGATTAAGTACAACCCATAGCGGTGTGATCTGCCTTTCATCCAGACCCTGATGTACAAAGTAGATCTGCGCTGTCCAGGCCATACAGAGGGTGGCTGTTCCGGTTATCGCCGACAGAATGATGGCTGCGGCAAGCTGCCGGTTGTCAATAAGGGCATAGCGGCAGATAGCGACAATCTGGCCAAAGGAGAGAGTTGTCTGCTGTCTGCTGCTGATCGGTGGTTCCCGCAGCAGGACAGCGGCTGGAATGGCAATGGCGGCGATACCGATCTGTACGCCATAGACGGCACGATAGCTACTCCATACCGCGATAAGACCGCCGGCGATGGCGGCAACGGTCTCTGCCAGATTACCAAAGGCGGTAATTCTTCCCTCAAAACGCAGATATTGATGGCGCATACCTGCTGTATCAAGGGTGTCAAACAGGATGGCAGTATCGGAGCCGGAGATAAAGCTGCCGCCAATACCCAGCACAATCTCGGCGGCGAGAAATCCGCTGAAGTCTGAAGAGAGGGTGTAGCATATATACCCCAGCGTACCGAGTATGGCTCCCAGCAGCAGGGTCTTTTTTCTGCCCAGCATATCGGCCATATAGCCGGAAGGGATCTCAAGTACGGCAAGACTCAGTGAATATATGGTCTGCAGCAGGTAGATATCAAACTCTTTCAGCCCGTTGTCGTGGTAAAAAAGTGCGGCAACGGGCATGATCAGCATCAGCCACTTGGAGAGCTTGATGGTATAGAGGGCGTAAATATTCCGCCGCCAGCAAAATCCCATAATCAGAATCAGGCGAGATGTTCAAGTCCTGGTGCCGGAAATTTGCTGCAGAGTTCCTGTACTGTCGTCAGGCACTGTTGCTGTATCCGCTCATTGCCTGCATGGGCAAGAACCGTATCTATCAGCTCAGCCACCACCTTCATCTCGTTTTCGCCAAAACCTCTGGAGGTAAGCGCCGGTGTTCCCAGTCGGATTCCGCCCGGGTCGAAGGGTTTGCGTGTATCGAAAGGTACGGCATTGGCGTTTAGTACAATGCCTGCGGCATCAAGTATTCTGGCAGCAGTTTTACCGGAGATCCCCTTGTTATTTAAATCAATTAAGATAAGATGATTCTCGGTTCCTCCGGTAACCAGTCTGAAGCCGCGTGCCGTCAGTTCTTTTGCCAGCGTTCGGGCGTTCAGTACAATCTGCTGTTGATACTGTTTAAAGGAATCGCTTGCCGCCTCTTTCAAGGCTACGGCGATCGCTGCCGTGGTATGGTTATGGGGGCCGCCCTGCAGACCGGGAAAAACTGCCTTGTCGATGGCTGTTGCATGTTCCTTTTTGCAGAGGATCATCGCTCCTCTTGGTCCCCGCAATGATTTATGGGTGGTGGTGGTAACGATATCGGCAAAAGGCAACGGCGATGGATGTACTCCGGCGGCCACTAGTCCGGCAAAATGGGCCATATCCACCCAGAGCAGGGCGCCGACCTCATCGGCAATCTCTCTGAATTTTGCAAAATCCATTATCCGCGGATAGGCTGAGTGGCCGGCAATAATAATTTTTGGCCGTACTTCAAGGGCTGTTTTGCGGATGGTCTCATAATTAAGAATATCAGAGCCTCGCTCCAGCGAATATGAGCAGGCATTAAAATATTTACCGGAGATACTGACTGGAGAGCCATGGGTAAGATGGCCGCCATGAGCCAGTGCCATACCTAAAAAGGTGTCTCCCGGTTTGAGAAAGGCGAGATAGACCGCCAGATTGGCAGGGGAGCCGGAATAGGGTTGAACATTGGCATGCTCGGCACCAAAGAGAGCCTTTGCCCGCTCAGTGGCAATGCTCTCTATCTGATCGATAAGCTGTTGTCCCTCATAGTAGCGTCTGCCGGAATACCCTTCTGAATATTTGTTGGTTAAAACCGATCCTGTCGCTTCAAGAACAGCTTTCGAGACATAGTTTTCCGAAGCAATCATGCGCAGTTTGTTTGCCTGCCGCATCTCCTCCTGTCTGATAAGCTGGTAAATATCTGCATCCGTCTGTTGCAGGGTGTTCATATTTGCTCCTTTGCTGATAAACCAGTATGGCTGGACCATATAGCCTTCAGCCACAACAAGAAATGAAACACGGAACTACCGGACGCTAACGTCTATCCAGGAACCGGGTTTCGGATAAAATGGCAAGAAAGAAAAGCGTAGTTACTATACCATGGTTTTTCGGAACTGCATCCACAATATGTGGTAGCTCTTTGTTTTGCAAACTGTTGCATTTTTCTCATTGTTAAGGTATTGGTAATCGTTTTGGAAATCTGTTTCTGAAGAGCTCTTCTTCGTTTTCATAATGCCCATAACGTTTTTTTATGTCTCTATTTTATCGTTTTCTCTCAGTGCTGACTGTTGTTTTGTGTCTCTTCGCCATGCCAGTTGCGGCAGAAGATGCATCATTTGATATCCTTTATCTCGAATCAGAAGATCTGGAGAAGATTCTCGACTATCATGAGAGTCTTTCCGGTGCTCTTCCACCTGAGATTGTTAAAAAGATAAGGGTGATGGGTGTTGGTGACGACCATTATGCCCTGGTTTATGATTGTAATGAGAGCGGTGGCGTTTTCAGTAAAAGCCTTTTTCAGCATATTGCCATGTTGCAGGATGTAGGGCTTATTGATCCGCTTGGCATAAAAAATGAGGCTCTCGTTCCGATTTATAATATCAGCTATGGTATCGGCCCCAATCTCGAGCCATTAAAGAAACGTTATACCCAGGTCTATAAGATTTTGGGAGATGAGGCGGCCGGTAATCTGGTTATTGAAAAAACCGATAGCGGCAATTATGTGTTGGTGCTTCATGTCAGAGGGCGGAAAAAGGATGCTGCCAAAATCGTTCGTAAACATAAAAAGCTGCTGCGCAGAAAAAAGTTTACCGCTTCACTTGCCCCTGAAAATTGTAATGAGGTGGTTTATGGCGAATCGAGTCATATTGATGAGGCACGCGGAACTCTTGCCGTTCAAACTATAAGCAAGGAGAGGTCGAAAGAGCTGCATAACAATGAAAAGAAGCCAAAAAGACTGGGTAAATCCAGTGCAAAAAAACATATCAAAGCCAGAAAATATGTTAAATATCACCATGATGGCAAAGTCAAGGTTTCTCCGAAACCGGGAATAAGCAAGGGGCTTTCTCTTGAAAAAAGCATTGAACGTCATATTGATGCCCTGCGCCGTAAAGGGCGGATCCGGGGTGATGAAACTACCGGCTGGATGGTATATGATCTTGCTCAGAATAGAAGTCTTGTTGATATAAACGCCAATAAAAGTTTTCAGGCAGCAAGCATGATAAAACCTTTTGTTGCGTTGGCATTTTTTCATAAGGTGAAAAAGGGAAAACTGAAGTATGGTTCTGTAAGTCGTCGAAAGATGGAGCTTATGATTCAGCGTAGCAACAATGCTGCTACCAATTGGATCATGAAGAGAGTTGGTGGTCCCGTTGCTTGTAACAAGCTTCTTCATGCCAGCTATCCGGCTATTTTTCGAAATACCCATATTCGTGAATATATTCCGAAAGGTGGCCGAACCTATCGTAACAGCGCCTCGCCAGCCGACTATGTCCGCTTTCTTCAGGCCCTGTGGGATAACAAGTTGCCGCGCAGCCGTGAATTGCGCAGGCTGATGGCACTACCGGGCAGGGATCGTATCTATAACGGTACGCCGATACCCAGAGGTACTCTTGTCTATAACAAGACCGGTTCCACGGCCCATTTGATAGGTGATATGGGTATTTTGGTGCTGAAGACCAAGAGCGGTCGGCGTTATCCATATGTCATTGTCGGCATTATTCAGCGTCGCTCCCGGCCGTCCAACTATGGCAGATGGATGGATTCCAGAGGTAATATTATCCGCCAGGTATCAACCCTGGTCTATAAAAAGATGAAGCGGGATCATAAGCTACGCTGATTCGGGTCAATACATTTTTCTTTTACCAAAGTTGACACCCAGCACGTTAAAGCTGTTTTCGGCGATAAAGAGGGCGTTTTCATCAATGGTAAAGACGGTATCTTCCAGTCTTTTCAGCTGCAGGTTGTTGGTGATCGTCATCACCATCTGTTTGGGTTTACCCGAATAAGCCCCTTGGACATTGATAAGGGTGGCGCCGATTTTCATCTCAACGGTTATTGTCCGTACAATCTCTTTGTGTTTTTCACTGAGAATATAGACAATTTTCCGCTGGTTGAACAGTGTTATTACCTGATCAATCATCACCGAGGAGGTGAAGGTGAGGATGATGGAGGCGATAACCACATCCGGCTTGTATTGGGTGGCGAGGCAGAGAAAGAGCAGGGCGTTGAAAGCGAGAAAGAATTTGCCGACACCGATATTATATTTCCGGTTTAAAAAGAGCGCGACAATATCGAGTCCGCCGCTAGAGCCGCGTGAGCGGAAAATCATTCCGGAGCCAACCCCGCAGACGACACCGCTGGCAATGGCAGCATAAAGCTGATCTTCAATGCCAAAATTCAACTCGATTACTTCAAGCAGAAATGTGGTAAGGACAATGGCATAGGTGGTATAGAGAAAAAATCGCAGGCTGAAATATCTGTAGCCAATCCATAACAGGGGAATGTTGAGTAGCAGATACCAATAGCCGGAGCTCATCAGTCCCAGCTGTCGTGACAGAAGAAGAGCAGTACCATAGATGCCGCCGGTGATAAACTGATGATGAGCAAGTATCGCCTTGGCGCCGACAGTAAAAATAAACATCCCTGTTGAGATAAGAAAAATATCCCGCAGGATTGCCCGGATTTCGTGATTTTTCATATTGATAGCCATCTTTTTTTCAAGTGTTATGTTCTGTGAGAGACTGCCTGGCAGTATCGAAAAGCCGGACAAAATACATCCTTTTCTGAAAAATACCAGAAAAAAGTAGGGATTGAGGCAGACTTTTGCAAGTCTGCTGTTGATATTTTTCTCTTGCCTATGGTGTCTGGTCACCGCATTATTTTTATGGTAATATAACGTGGTAATAGAGTTTGAAAAACAATAGTAGGTAGAGTTAGTTGGGAGGAATCTTATGCCGGAGATGAAAGTTATTGTTGATCTATGTGTCATCCCTATGGGGGTTGGTGTTTCTGTTTCCGAATATGTCTATGCCTGTCATAAGGTGCTGAAAAAGGCAGGTTTGAAAACCATGCTGCATGCCTACGGCACCAATATCGAAGGGGAGTGGGACGAGGTGATGGCTGCGGTAAAGGAGTGTCATCAGAAGGTGCATGGTATGGGAGCGCCGCGGATTACAACGACGATGAAGCTTGGCACCAGAATAGACCGTTTGCAGACGATGGAAGACAAGATTGCCAGTGTGGTCGATAAAGGAGCGCTACAGGGAGAAATTCTGCGTTGACTCTGGTTTTCCCCGTTTCATTGTTTCTGTAAGGTTTTGAAACTATAGTCTTTTATCGCTTTTGCGATTTATGGCCCTTATCGTTTTTCCAGGAGGTAAAAGAGTATGAATTTCTACAGAATTCGAAGAGTTCGGAGTGTAATAAAACAGACGCTTTTACTGACCCTGTGTGGATTTTTCCTGTTTTATCCTTATGCAAGTCAGGCGAAAACAAAAGGAAATATGCTTCTTGTTCCGGTGCATATTGAGAAAGGGATTTCATTAATCCGCTTGGTGAAAGAGTATTGTACTTCGAAATATCACTGGAAAGAGATTGCGAAGATAAATGATCTGGCTGCGCCATACAGAATATATAGCGGTGATACTATTCGTATTCCTTTGGAACTGCTGAAGAAAAAAAAAGTTCGTGCGAAAGTTGTATCGGTCATTGGTGATGTCTTCTATGTAAAGGGAGATGGCGCTGTGTCTAGGCCGGTGAAAAGAGGGGATCGTATCCGCCCACGAGATATGTTGATGACCGGAAAAGATGGTTTTGCCATTATTGCTTTACCGGATAACAGGTATATACGCGTTTCCAGTAATTCACAGTTTGTCTTTACCTACCTCTTCCGTCTGGTGGATAATAGCCTGAAGGTAGAGTTTTTACTTGAAAGAGGTGATGTCTCTGTTGATGTTCAGCAGAAACTGCAAGAAAATGAGACTTTTCGTACCCGAACCCCTGCTTGTACTACCGGAGTAAGGGGGACTTTTTACCGGGTAAAAGTGGAAGAGGATACAAGTATCATTGAAACCCTGAAAGGTAAGGTCGTGCTCTTCGCTGCCAACGTGGCGGTAACGGTAAAAGAGGGAATGGGTGCCTTTGTTATGAAAGGTGTTCCGCCAGCTGTGCCCCAGGCTCTGCCTGCCCCTCCTGCTATCCCTGAGTTGAAAGAGCTCTATCGTAGTCAACCATTTCATCTTCCCTCTCCGTCTATTGGCGATGGTGGGCATGCCAGGTTGCGTATCTGTATGGATAAGGCCGGCAAACAGACCGTATGGCGAGGGGATGCGGTAGATGGCAGTTTTGTCGTCAACGGCCTTGCCGATGGGACATATTACGCTTTTTTTACCGCGGTAAACGCAGCTCATCTTGAAGGGAAACCTACTGCTCCTGTCTCTTTTATGTTGCGCACGGTACCCGCTCCTCCACTGCTTTCGCTGGAGTATGATGGTACGCCGATGTTTGGTAACGTCCTTGAGTTTGGCTGGAAGAAAGGAGAGGGAGATACGCGCTATCTGATACAGGTGGCAGCGGACGAGAGTTTCACCGATCTCCTGGCGGAGAAAGAGACCAGTGAAAGGCGTTGTCTCTTTGCCAATATGGCCGAGGGAAGTTACTACTTTCGGGTGCGGGCTATTGCCGCTGACGGTTTTTGTTCCGGTTTCAGCCGTACAGGCAGGGTTATACTTAAGGAGGTCCCGACTCTCCAGCTATTAGCTCCTCTCTTCTTTGCAGATAAGATAGTGCTGCGTTGGTCCGATATGGGAGGGGATATATCCTATGATATTGAGATTGCAACGGATGATAATTTTTCTGAGGTGATCGGCAGGGCCAGCCAACTGCAGCATGCCACCTATCAGCCGAAGTCGCTGGCAGCCGGTAGATACTGGGTACGAGTACGTGCAGGCTTGCCGACAGGAGAGGTGGGTGCGTGGGCTGCGGTGCAGGAGCTGGTGGTTCCGGCACCGCGGTTTGGTCTGCTTGATGGTGTCCTGTTCGGGAGCTTTGTTTTTATGCTGTTGTTGTAATTGTAGCGGGGTAGCTTGGAATTGCCTGTGGCAGAGGTTATTGCTTGCTGCAGGCTTATCGGCAGCTAGAGAGAAAATCCTGCCAGGAGTGCAGCTCCCGCTGCAACACGCTATGGCAGCAGGCATGGAGTGCATGCAGTGTCTCTATGACGCTTTCGCTGGTGGGTTTAAGGCGGATCAGCCGTTCAAGCGGCATATCTTGAGCTGTATTCAGCATTCTGATTGTGCCGGGCGTAATGGTACACTGTCTCGTTTTTTCGCAATCTGAGCAGTGGAGAGCGCCGTCTTGGGGATGAATGGTATACTTTCTCTCAGCAGTCAGCGGTTGTCGGCATTTCCGGCAGTGGCCAAGTTCCGGTTTATAGCCAAGAAGATCAAGATAGCGAAGAAGAAAAAGAGCGATAACCTTTTTTCTCTGTTCTACCCGTTCCAGATAGTGCAGTGCCCAGAGAGAGAGGCGAAACATATTGCTATCCCTTTCTCCCTCTCTGATTCCGGTAAGCAGCAGCTCCTGTATAACAGAAGCGGCAAGATAGGCAGGATATTTTGTGCGCAGGGCGGGAAAGCTGGTATAGAGTTCCGCTTCATGCAGAAACGCTATCGGGTTGGTCGGCTTGGCGGTAAAATCAATGGCAAGATAGCTGAAGATTTCCAGCTTATTGACAAAGCGTTTCTTGCTTCTGCGCGCCCCTTTGGCAATGGCAGTTATTCGCCCTGTCTGCCGGCAGTAAAGGGAGAGAAGCAGATCCGATTCTCCCAGCTCCCGTGAATGCAGCACCAGTGCATCATCTTCCATCTGTTTTTACAGGATCATTTTAACTTATATACAGGGGATCTGTCTGTTTGGCCAATGCTTGTTGCTGCGAAAAAGAGTGAGAGTGAACCTCGGCGGTGTCCAATGGTATCTCATACTGGCTTTCCGGGGACAGATTACGCAGCTGCTGACTAAGAAAACTTGCCGGATTCCAGGAGAAGAACCAGCAGAGAAAACCTGCGAAAAAAAGCAGCAATAGCAGAATAAAACCGATGGAAGAGTAGGCAAGCAGAGACGGCCTGCCCGCGATGGAATCAACATCTTTGCCGTCATCACCAAATTCAAGGGAGAGCCTCTCTTCATCTCTTTTCAGCCGGTTGTACTCCTGCTCAAACTGAAAGACGATATCTTCGGCGTTAAGTCCCACCGCTTCGGCATACATTTTGTAAAATCCGCGGCAAAATGAAAACGCCGGCATATCATCATAGCAATTCGCTTCCATTGCAATCAGAGTGCGGCGGGAAATTCTTGTTTTTTGCTGTATATCAGCAAGCTGCAGCCCCATCTTTATCCGTGCCTTACGGAGTTTTTTACCTGGTCTCTCCGGCGCTTCCCGGCGGCCTGCACCAGTACTCCTGGTGCTGACGGTTCGACGGGGCCTTGTTCTGGGAGAATCCTGGGGAGGTACTGCCTGTCTTTGCTGTGTATTATTTTCGTTATTATAAGAAGATGGGGCAACCATTATTTCTCAGTGCAGTTTTTTGATATAGGCATTTGCTTTCAGGTTGGCAATCCATTTTTTATATGCCTGACGCAGTTTCTGTCGATAGAGCTGTTCTCTGATCTCTTTTTCCACATTGTCGAAAGAGTCCTTCACCTCCGTGAAATGATTCTTTATTGAAGTGAGCTGGTAAAACTGGTAGCTGTCATCTGTCTCGACGATATCGCTCACTTCAGAGGGGCGCAGGTCCTTGACTGCATCGGTCATCTGTGCAGCCATATCACTGAGGGTGAAGCCGCCGATATCACCGCCATCAACAGCAGACGGCAGATCGGAATATTTGCGGGCAAGTTTGGCAAAATCTTTGCCGATAAGCACATCTGCCCGCACTTTACGGGCAAGCTCCAGTGCGTTTTCCCTGCTTCTTTCCCTGCCGTCGGCGTCAATGCCCCAGGAGAAACCCATTTGCAGAAGGTTATAGACCTTGTCATCGACCTCCCTGATATAGTTTTTCTGGTAATATCTCTTTACCATCTCATTGGTGATAACGATTTTTGAATGGACATCTATATTGATCAGCTTTGCCTGCAGCAGCGATGTATGCAGATTGCGTCGATAGCTTTTCTCTCTGACGCCGGCATTATGCATCTGGTAGAGAAAGACCTCTTTCGGGACGCCACTGCGGGCAACATTCTGGTTGAAAGCTTGTTCCACTTCCTCTTCCGTAACCTCAACATTCATCTCTTTTGCTTTCTGTTCAATAAGCTTGCGGTCGATAATGGAGTTTAACGCTTTTTCCCTGATGATCTCCATGGAAGTGAGTATATCATCATCCCGTCCGTTTTGTACGGCAGCCCGATACTGCTCCTGCGCCTCTTTTTCCAGTTCACTGGTGGTGATCACATCATCGTTGACCACCGCGGCAACCTGATCAATAACTTCTGCGTCGGCAGTCGCTGCGATGACAAGGAAGAGGAACGCAAGAAAAGGCGTGAATCTTTTCCTGTCGCAAAGAAAATATCCTGTAACCATGATAAATAACTTTAAGAGAGTTAACCAATAAGAAAATCCTGAAAAGAGAACGATTTTTTTCAGGAATTCCTTACGCAAACAAAGGGAAAAGAAGACGTTTCTGCTTGACTTTTCCCTGTTCAGAAATACTTTTTTGGGCATTATATCACAGAAACCGTACAAAGC
>PDWI01003857.1_pt1 | contig 20699 bp, 13 predicted proteins | sample 1430891 | NCBI WGS metagenome assembly PDWI01 (sample SAMN01162508, study PRJNA174530) | Oral metagenome, whole genome shotgun sequencing project. | biome: Marine environment; feature: Marine mammal; material: Swab sample of the gingival sulcus; isolation source: swab sample of gingival sulcus... | reverse complement strand
GTTTTGTTTTGATAAAGGTACGTTTGTTTATAAGAAACCCGAGTACATCATAAAGTCGGTTTTGATTGTTGGTGTGATCACTTACATATCAATGTATGTGATAGGGATAAATTTAACAGAATTAATAACGGGAGAATTGGATATGTACAAATATTTTATTTGGTTTCTGGTAACGAAACACGCAGCTAATTGTTGGATAATATACATGCTATCACTAACCAAACATCGGATTTTGGTGAAGAAAGAAAGAAGCATACATAGATGGGAAGGGTTGTCAGGTGTGAAACAGATGCTGGGTTGTATATTACTAGAGGAATTATTTCTCATTGTGTTGACAATAGTAGCATGTTTGGGTTTATAAAGGGAAGTGTAACATGACAAGGTTTAAATTTAGAATGTGGGATAAGTTACTTAACAAAAATTAAATCTAAACTTCTACAGCTATTACACTAGCTATTGCAGTCAGGGCACTGTACATACACAGAGAGAGTATCAAAGAAATTATAAAAGATTTGTTCCAAAGGAAGGCGCAATAGTTTTAAAACTGCCGTGACGTATTAAATATACCCTTATTTTTCACAATGATCTAAGAATTGTGTAATAAGGGTATTTTTGTATATTAAATGAATATATAAACTGTATTAAAAAAACCTTCCCGAAATAATTTGTGGCCAAAGGGTGATGTCGGTTGTTTTGCATAAAGCACAACCAAGGACAAATAAAAGACACGTCATAGACCCTGTGAAATAAAGTAAAGCTTGTCGTCTGTTTTTTGCAAATTTCATCACGCCAAAACCAAACAGAATATATAAGAATACAGCAAATAGTTTGACCATAATAAAGTATGGGAACGATAAGAGGTATGCCAGATATAATCCTGAACAAAGCAAGACTGTGTCAATTACATGAGGTAAGATTTTGAGAATTTTGACGGACTGTAATCGTTGAATTGGAATCCAGCGAATCCCTGTACGAAAAATAAATAAACTGATAGATAGAACGACACAGGTGAGATGTAGATGCTTGGTTAAGATATAAAGGTTCATAGTGAATTTTTGTTGTTAATCATTGTGTTATTGATGGAATGTTGGATATTCTAATTTATTAGTACCAAGACTATTATACATGATATGAATAGGGTGATTGTATTAACAATCACCCTTTGTTTTTGTATTAACCGTTTTTGAGCAGCTTCTCTTTTTGTGATTGAACTTGTGTTAATAATTCAGTGAATTGTGCAACACGACCTTTTTCTTGTTCGATCACGGCTTGAGGGGCTTTTGCCATAAAGCGCTCATTGTTCAATTTGCCTTGTGCTTTGGCAATCTCTTTTTCAAGACGCTCAATTTCTTTGTTGAGACGTTTTGTTTCTGCTGCTACATCGACTTTGACATTCAGCATGAGTTTAATACCATCTAAGATTTGAACAGGTGCGCCTACATCAGGCAGTTGATCGACCCAAGTTAACTCATTGAGTTTTCCCATGGATAGTAAAAATGGGATGAGATGTTCAAATCGAGATTGATCACCTGTCGCATATAAATCAACACGTTGTGCAGGAGAAATGTTCATTTCACCACGCAATGCACGAATGGCTTCTACCTGTGCTTTAAGTTGCGCAATGGTGTTTGCAGATTCATCAGATAGCAGATTCTCATCAGACATTGGGAATGGTTGAATGCTGATCGATTTTTCTTCTGGATTGATGCCCATAATCTCAGCGACTGTTTGCCATAATTCTTCTGTGATAAAAGGAATAATAGGGTGGGCAATACGTAGAATCATTTCAAGTACGTGAATGAGGGTATGACGTGTTGCACGTTGTTGTGCCTCATCACCTTGTTGTAAGAGTACTTTAGATAATTCAAGATACCAATCGCAGTATTCGTCCCATACAAATTGATAGATGGCATTGACCACCATATCGAGACGGAAGGTTTCATAACCTTTTTGTACGTCAGTGATGGTTTGTTGTAATCGATGTAAAATCCATTGATCTACCATGCTGAGTGACATGGGTTTATTGCAATCAAAATCTTTGCCCTCTATGTTCATTAGCACAAATCGAGAAGCATTCCAAAGCTTGTTGCAGAAATTACGATAGCCCTCACAACGTTTGAGGTCAAATGGGATATTACGACCTAAGGTTGCATAAGCAGCCATCGTCATACGCACAGCATCAGCACCGTAAGGGTTGATACCTTCTGGGAACATTTTTTTGGTGTCTTTGGTGATTTTCTCTGCTTTTGCAGGATTCATCAATCCATACGTACGTTTTTGAATAAGGGTCTCAAGATCAACACCATCAATAAGGTCGATAGGGTCCAGCACATTACCTTTTGATTTACTCATTTTTTGACCGTCTTGGTCGAGAATTAAACCATGGAGATAAACATCTTTGAATGGGATTTTACCTGTCATATGCATGGTCATCATAATCATACGAGCAACCCAGAAGAATAAAATGTCAAATCCAGTCATCAAGACATCAGATGGCATATAGCGTTCATAATCTGGGTGACCAGAAGCCCAACCCATTGTGCTAAATGGTACGAGTGCTGATGAGAACCATGTGTCTAATACGTCTTCATCACGGCGTAAGCTGCCAGTATAGCCTTGCTCTTTGGCTTTGGCATACGCCTCTTCTTCGGAACGTGCTACGAATACTTCGCCTGATTCCCCATACCATGCAGGGATTTGGTGGCCCCACCATAATTGACGAGAAATACACCAATCTTGGATGTTGTTGAGCCATTGGTAATAGGTGTTGACCCAGTTTTCTGGGTGGAATTTGATTTGACCTGTTTGAACGACTTCAAGGGCTACCTCAGTAATGCTTTTACCTGGGTTAAATGAGCCTTCTGGTGCAGGTTTGCTCATTGCTACAAACCATTGGTCAGTGAGCATAGGTTCAATGACTGTTTTTGTGCGATCACCACGAGGTACCATCAATTTATGTGGTTTGACTGCAATCAATAAATCAGCTGATTTGAGATCTTCAACAATACGTTTACGTGCTTCAAAACGCTCTAAGCCTTGGTAAACTTCAGGTACGTTTTCATTAATATAGCCAGTAAGCGTTAAGATATTAATCATCTCTAGGTTGTGACGTTGTCCAACGGCATTATCGTTGAAATCATGTGCCGGTGTTACTTTTACGACACCTGTACCGAATTCTTTGTCCACATAATCATCTGCAATAATTGGGATTTCACGACCCACGAGTGGTAGGATCACTGTTTCACCAATGAGATGTTGGTAACGCTCGTCTTCTGGGTGAACCATGACAGCAACGTCACCGAGCAATGTCTCTGGACGTGTGGTTGCGATATTTAAATGGGTCAGTTCGCCCACTGGGTTTTTGAGTGGGTAGCGAATATGCCACATAAACCCATCTTCTTCTTCGCTGATCACTTCAAGATCAGATACGGCTGTTTCTAAGACAGGATCCCAATTAACTAAGCGTTTACCACGATAGATAAGACCTTGTTCATAGAGGCGAACAAAGGTTTCTAATACGGCGTCTGACATTTGAGGGTCCATGGTGAAATATTCACGATCCCAATCAGCTGAATCACCTAAACGGCGTAATTGAGACATAATGGTAGAGCCTGATTGTTCTTTCCACGCCCAAACCTTGTCTAAAAATGCCTCACGACCTAAATCATGGCGTGAAATTTTTTGTGCATCTAGTTGTCTTTCTACGACAATTTGTGTGGCGATACCTGCGTGATCTGTGCCTGGGACAAACACGGTATCACATCCTAACATACGATGATAACGTACAAGACTATCCATAACGGCATGATTAAATGCATGACCCATGTGAAGGGTGCCTGTCACATTAGGTGGTGGGAATTGAATGCAGTAAGGGGTTCCAGAGCGCTCGTCTGTTGTTTTTGTGTATTGACCGGCTTTAAAAATCCCCATATCTTCCCATTTTTGGTACCAATGGGCTTCAATTTCTTTTGGACTAAAACTTTTTGCTCGTTCTTTTTTCATTCCACTGTCCTATATTTTCAACATAAAACCTCTATTTTAAATGTAAATGAAGTGTTTTTCCATGGTAAAATATATTTTTTTTAGATTTTTAATTTTTGAAAGGAAAATAACATGGCGATTGAACGCACATTATCCATCATTAAACCAGATGCAGTTTCTAAGAATGTCATCGGTCAAATTTTATCTCGTTTTGAATCAGCAGGTCTTAAAATTGTTGAAGCACGCATGGTGTATTTAACAGAAGAACAAGCAGGTGCTTTTTATGCAGTCCACAAAGAGCGTCCTTTTTACGGTGAATTGATCAAGTTTATGACATCAGGTCCTGTGTTTGTGTCTTGTTTAGAAGGTGAAAATGCGATTCTTAAAAACCGTGAATTGATGGGGGCTACAAACCCTGCAGAAGCTGCGCCGGGTACAATTCGTGCTGACTTTGCTAAGAGCATTGATGCGAATGCAGTACATGGCTCAGACGGTCCAGATACAGCAAAAGTCGAAATTGAATTCTTCTTTGGCAAATAATCATATCGTATCTTGAATATTTTTAATCAAACGATATAATGAAAGGGCAGTGTTAGATTTTAACACTACCCTTTATTTTCTCTTAATTCTTATGGTTAGCAACAAGTGAGCACAGACAAAATTAATCTAATGGGCTTAAATGAATCCGCGATGAAGGACCTTATTGTGTCGTGGGGTGATAAGCCTTTTAGAGCAAAACAACTTTACAAGTGGGTTCATCAGCAGGGTGAGACAGATTTTCAGGCAATGAGTGATTTGGCAAAGGTATTTCGTGCTAAGTTATCTGAACATTGTGTGATTGAAGATTTGCCAGTGATGTTCGAAAAATACTCTTCAGATGGCACTCGTAAATGGCTCTTTGATGTAGGTGATAATAACGGTATTGAAACGGTTTTTATTCCTGAAGAAGATCGAGGCACTTTGTGTGTATCTAGTCAGGCGGGTTGTAATGTGTCTTGTACTTTTTGCTCGACAGGATACCAAGGATTTAATCGTAACTTAACGACTGCAGAAATTGTAGGTCAATTATGGCATGCAAGAGATGTGTTATCACGTTATCCAGATACGGCACGTATTGATGGGGGTGTCTTATTACCTGACCAAAAAGCAGTGTCTAATGTGGTGATGATGGGTATGGGTGAACCTTTGTTGAATTACCGTGCTTTGGTGCCTGCATTAGACATTATGTTAAGTGACCATGGGTATGGTCTATCACGTCGTCGTTTAACCGTTTCTACGTCTGGTGTTGTACCAAAAATTGAAGCTTTAGCGCATGATTGTCCTGTGGCTTTGGCGGTATCATTGCATGCGTCTAATGATGCTTTACGTGATCAACTGATTCCATTGAATAAAAAGTATCCTTTAAAACAATTAATTGACGCCTGTAATTTTTATTTGGGTTATGCGCCGCGTGATTTTATTACATTTGAATATATTATGATTGATCAGGTGAATGATTTACCCAAGCATGCAGATGAATTAATTGAGATTAGTCGTCAAATCAACTGTAAATTTAATTTGATACCGTTTAACCCTTTTCCGGGGTCACCTTTAAAAAGATCTTCTCATCAGCGTGTAAGAGAGTTTGCCGACCATTTACGTCAAGCAGGTGTGGTAACAACTGTACGTAAGACACGTGGTGATGATATTGACGCAGCCTGTGGTCAATTAGCAGGTGAGGTTAAGGATCGTACTAGAATCAAAGAAAAAATGGCAGAGAAACTTGTGATTCCAATTCAGCCAGTATGAGTGTAGTGATATGTTTGATTTAGAGAAACCTTTTGATATTGGACCATTGGAGCGACACCGTACACATGGTGTCTATGTGCGATGGGAAAATCAAGAAGTACTCGTTGGAGGTGGCAGCCCTGTTGTTGTTCAGTCGATGACTAATACAGACACAGAAGATCATATCGCGACTGCACTTCAGGTCAAAGAGTTGGCTCAAGCAGGTTCGGAGTTGGTGCGTATTACGGTCAATACCCTAAAGGCAGCAGAAGCAGTGCCTAGAATTCGTGATCAATTGGATAAAATGGGTGTTTACGTTCCATTGGTGGGTGATTTTCATTATAATGGGCATAAATTATTGGTGACGTATCCTGATTGTGCTCAGGCACTCTCAAAATATCGTATTAATCCGGGCAATTTGGGTGCAGGTCGTACACGAGGTGATAATTTTGCTAAAATGATAGAGGTTGCATGCCGTTTTGACAAACCAGTCCGTATTGGTGTCAACTGGGGTAGCCTTGATGCTGATTTGATGGCACGTATGATGGATCAAAATCAGCAAAAATCTGAACCATGGGATACACAGGCTTTGATGAGAGAAGCCTTGGTTTATTCTGCCATTGATAATGCAAAACGTGCTCAGTCATTGGGTTTAGATCGTAATAAAATTATTTTGTCATGCAAAGTAAGTCATGTGCAAGACCTTGTCTCCGTTTATCGTGCATTGGCGAAGCGTTGTAAATATGCTTTGCACTTGGGTTTGACGGAAGCAGGTATGGGATCTAAAGGCATTGTAGCATCAACGGCTGCTTTGTCGATTTTATTACAAGAAGGCATTGGAGATACTATCCGAATTTCTTTAACACCTGAGCCAGGAGGGTCACGTGCTAAAGAAGTTTATGTGGCTCAAGAGATTTTACAAAGTTTAGATTTACGAGCATTTTCGCCTATGGTGGTGGCGTGTCCCGGTTGTGGTCGTACGAGTAGTGAGTTTTTTCAAGAGCTTGCTGCTGAAATTCAGCAGTATTTGTTGGAGCAAATGCCGATTTGGAAGGTTCAATATCCAGGTGTAGAGAATATGACCATTGCTGTTATGGGTTGTGTAGTGAATGGTCCGGGTGAAAGTAAACATGCAGATATTGGGATTAGCTTACCGGGTAATGGGGAATTGCCGATTGCACCTGTCTATGTTGATGGCAAAAAGACAGTGACGCTTAAAGGTATGGGAATTGCAGAAGAATTTAAAAAGATTGTATTAGATTATATCCATCAACGATATGGAAATTCAAAGGAAGTGTTATGAGTGAAACAAAATTTAACAAGGTCAAAGCATTGCGAGGTATGAATGATATTTTGCCTAGTCAAGCATGGCAATGGGAACGTTTAGAAAGCGTGATTCATCAATGGCTTTCTCAATATGGATATCAAAATTTTCGTACACCTGTCTTAGAACAGACACGTTTGTTTGCACGTGGTATTGGTGAGGTGACTGATATTGTAGAAAAAGAAATGTACACTTTTTCAATGAAAAAAGAGAATCCTAAGCCAGAAGACATGTACACTATGCGTCCTGAGTTTACAGCAGGGGCAGTACGTGCAGCCATTGAGCATAATTTGTTATACGATCGTCCGTATCGTCTTTATACTATGGGGCCTGTGTTTCGTCATGAACGTCCACAAAAAGGACGTTATCGTCAATTTCATCAGTTATCTGTTGAAGCGATGGGTTTTGAGGGTGCAGATACAGATGCTGAATTAATTATTATGTTGTCTCGTCTTTGGAAACAGTTGGGATTGACAGATATTCGTTTAGAGTTGAATTCATTAGGTCAAGTGGAAGAGCGTTTAGCACATAGAGATGCTTTGATTGCTTACTTAGAATCTCATCAAGACATTCTAGATGAAGACGCAAAAAGACGCTTATATACCAACCCATTGCGTATTTTGGATACTAAAAATCCTGCTATGCAAGAGATGGTTAATAATGCACCGAAATTATTTGATTATTTAGGTGAGGCATCTTTGGCTCATTTTGAAGAATTAACCACACGTTTGAAGTCAGCAGGGGTTGACTACACAATTAATCCTCGTTTGGTGCGTGGTTTAGACTATTATAATTTGACGGTATTTGAGTGGGTAACAGACTCATTGGGTGCTCAAGCCACTGTATGTGGTGGGGGACGTTATGATGGTTTGTTTGAATTACTAGGAGGTAAGCAGGCTGCCTGTGTTGGTTTTGGTATGGGTTTAGAACGTTTACTATTGTTAATTGAGCAGGCAGGCATTTGGTCTGAACCAGCGCAATGTGATGTATATTTTGTGCATCAAGGTATTCCATCTTCTCGTCAGGCAATGATATTGGCAGAACAATGTCGTGATGCAGGGTATTCTGTTATTGTTCACCCCGGTGCTGGCTCATTTAAATCTCAATTTAAAAAAGCAGATGCAAGTGGTGCAAAACTTGTGATTATATTAGGTGAATCTGAACTTGAACAAGGACAAGTAGGTATTAAGTTCCTTCGACAAACACATGAGCAACTGCTTGTGTTACAATCTGATTTGGTATCGACATTAAACAGTATAGGTGCGTAATGGCAGTATTTGATTTAGAAGAACAGGAAAAGATTGACTCCCTCAAGGCATGGTGGGAGAAATGGGGTAATGTAGTAACGGCGATTGTATTTGTTGTTTCTTTAATATTTGTAGGGCGTTTTGCTTGGATTTGGTGGCATAAACATCAAGCAGAAAATGCACTTCCTTATTATGAAAGTATTGTGATGACAGACTTAAATAATGCAGGGGGTGTAGAGCGTTTGCAATCAGCAGCAGTGACACTAGAAAATGATTATGCAAGCACAGGGTATGCCCCACGTGGTGCTTTGTTAGCAGCTCAACGTTTATTAGATAAAGGTCAGATGGATGATGCTAAGGTGCATCTTAATTGGTTGATTGATACGAATAAAGACCCTTCAATTGAGCCAGTTGCTCGATTAAATTTAGCCTCTGTTTTGGCAGATAAGGGTGAGTTTGATGTGGCACTAGGTCTTTTAAAGCCTGTGAATCAGGATTTTGAGTTTTTATTTAAAGATCGAGAAGCTGATGTGTTATATCTCAAAGGTGATCGTGTTGAAGCAAAAACCATTTGGACTGACTTATTAAATAATACAGAACTACCTGCTTCATTAAAAGCATTGATAGAAATGAAGTTGAATACATTAGGAGACTAGTATGAAAAAAGGCTTGTTTGGATTAGGGGTCAGCATATTACTGGCTTTATCTGGTTGTAGTTTATTTGAAAATCCATCAGCATTTAAACCTGTTAAATTACAGCCAATTGAGTCTGAGCAATCTTTGGATATTGCTTGGCGTCAATCAGTGGGTTCAACAACATTTGCATTTAAACCGATGATTGTAGGGAATGTTGTTTATGCTGCAAGTCGTTCAGGTTATTTGGCAAAATATGAACTTTCTACAGGTCGTATGATTTGGTCAAAAAATGTAGGTACTTTGAGTAGTGGTGTAGGTGCTGATGAAAATGTAGTGGCTGTTACAGATACCCAAGGTATGATTCATGTTTATGATGCAAGCACAGGTGAGTCCTTATGGGAAGCAAAAGCGTCCTCATTGGTGACCGTACCACCTGCAGTGGCTTCTGGTGTAGTGATTGTTCATAGTGTTGATGCACGTGTTGAAGGCTATAATGCACAAACAGGTGAGGTGATGTGGGGTATTATGCGTTCTACCCCTAAAATGAATATCAAATTAGCACAGTCTATGTTGGTGCGAAATGGATTCGTTTATTCAGCTATTCCAAATGGTCGTTTAATTAAGATTAACCCAAAAACAGGTCAAGTAGTGTGGGAAACACAAGTTGATGGTATTCAAGGTCCCTTGGACTTGGAGTCTGCAGTGCCTGTGTTAGGTGAACCATCATTAGTGAACAACCAATTATGTTTAGGTAGTTATCAAGGTGCCTTAGCTTGTTATCGTGGCATGGGTATGGGTTTCTCTAAAGTGATGAACTTGAAATTCCCAGTGAGTGCAGGTGTAACACAAACACCCGAGTATATTTTAGTGAGTGGTATGCATGGTAAATTAATGGTTTTAAATGCACAAAATGGTGAGTTAGTTTGGTCTCATCAAACTTTGAAGAATCGTCACTTAACTAACCCAGTCATTCATAAAAATCTTGTTTTAGTGGGTGATTATGAGGGTTATATTCATGGGTTTTCATTGGAAGATGGACACGCAGTGACACGTACTCGATTGGGTGGTTCAGCACAAGTATCTCAATTGCAATCAACTCCGTATGGTACATTGATACAAACGGGTAATGGCGAATTGGTCATGATTCGTAATTAATTTTTTGGGGCGTAAGCCCCTTTGTTTATTTATTATTTTGATATGTTAATTTTTTATTGGCATATTATATTGTTTTATAAAGGAATGCTGTGAAGCAAACAAAATTTAAGCCAGTGGTGGCGTTAATAGGTCGTCCTAATGTTGGTAAATCGACCTTATTTAATCGTTTAACACGTTCTAGATCAGCTTTGGTCGCTGATTTTGCAGGGTTAACACGTGACCGTCATTATGGTGAGGGTCGTGTAGGAGAATACCCATTTCTAGTTGTGGATACGGGGGGCTTTGAGCCGGTTTCCAAAACAGGCATTATGTCTCATATGGCACAACAAACAGAGCAAGCGATTACAGAGGCAGATGTGGTTGTCTTTTTGGTAGATGTGCGTGCAGGTATTAATCCTCAGGATTTTGAAATTGCTGATAAGTTACGTCGTATTCAACAGAAAGTGCTTCTTGCAGTCAATAAAGCTGAGGGTATGGACAAAGGTATTGCAAGTGCTGAGTTCCATGCATTAGGGCTTGGTGAACCATACGTCATTTCATCGGCGCATGGTGATGGTGTGATGCACTTAATCGAAGACGCTTTGTCAGATTTAGTAGATGCAGGTGATGATTTTTCTAATATTGAAATTGATCAAAAGCTTGATGGATTATCAGACGAAGAGGTGGATAAGCTCTTAGCGGATAAATCACCTTCAGAGAATCCAGAAGCGTTTACCGATCATCGTATTAAGTTGGCGATTGTGGGTCGTCCTAATGTGGGTAAATCAACTTTAGTAAACACATTGATGGGTGAAAATCGTGTGATTGCTTTTGATATGCCGGGCACGACACGAGATGCGATTGAAATTGCTTTTGAACGAGGGGGCAAGAAATACACTTTAATTGATACGGCAGGGCTTCGTAAACGTGGAAAAGTATTTGAAACAGTCGAAAAATTCTCTGTAATTAAAACATTGCAAGCCATTGAAGCGTCTAACGTTGTCTTACTTTTAATTGATGGTACAACAGAGATTTCTGATCAAGATGCCCATATTGCAGGTTTTGTTTTAGAAAGTGGCCGCTCTTTGGTGGTTGCCATTAATAAATGGGACGACATGAATCAAGAGCAACGTGATTGGGCATTGCGTGAATTTGATCGTAAATTACGTTTCTTGAATTTTGCAAAAATGCATCATATTTCTGCGCTTAAAAATAGAGGGGTTTCTAATATTTTAAGATCGGTTCAAAAAGCACATACGGCTGCATTTAAAAAGCTATCTACACCAAAATTAACACGTGCTTTACATGCAGCAGTTGAGCAACAAGCTCCTCCACGAAAAGGTTTATTTAGACCAAAACTACGTTATGCACATCAGGGGGGTATGAATCCTCCATTGATTGTAATTCATGGTAGTGCTTTAGATGCTGTACCTGCTTCTTATAAACGATACTTAGAGTCTCACTTTAGAAAGGTATTTGATCTAGAAGGTACACCGTTAAGGATTCATTTTAAAAACTCAGTGAATCCATACACACAAAAATAATTTGATTAAATTAATTGATATGAAGGATTAAAACATGCATCAAAAAATATTAGTTTTAGATTATGGTTCTCAAGTAACACAATTGATTGCACGTCGTGTACGTGAAGCTGGCGTATTCTGTGAAATTCATTCTGGTGATGTATCAGAAGATTTCATTCGTTCAGAAATGGATCAAGGATTAAAAGGTGTTATCCTGTCAGGTAGTCATGGTTCTGTATATGAAGAAAATGCTTTGCGTGTTCCTGAGATTGTGTTTAATCTTAATATTCCTGTGCTGGGTATTTGCTATGGTATGCAATCTATGGCGATTCAACTAGGTGGGGAAGTGTCAGGTTCTGATCACCGTGAATTCGGTTATGCAGAAGTGAAATCACATGGTGATAATGCATTATTAGATGGTATTGTTGACTTTACTGCTGAAAATGGTGATGACATGCTGAAAGTATGGATGAGCCATGGTGATAAGGTTACTAAATTACCTTCAGGATTTAAGGTCACATGTTCTACGCCTGCATGTCCTATCGCTGGTATGGCTAATGAAGAGAAAAAATTCTATGCATTCCAGTTCCACCCAGAAGTGACTCATACTGTAAAAGGACCCGAAATTTTCCGTCGGTTTGTGCGTGATATCTGTGGTTGTGCAGGTGATTGGGATATGCCACATTACGTAGAAGAGGCTGTGGCTTCAATTCGTGAACAAGTTGGGGATGAAGAAGTGATTCTTGGTCTATCAGGTGGGGTTGATTCATCTGTGGCGGCTGCGTTGATTCACCGTGCGATTGGTGATCAACTCACCTGCGTATTTGTGGATCATGGTTTGTTACGCTTAAATGAAGCTGAGCAAGTGATGGACATCTTTGCAAAGAATCTAGGTGTCAAGGTCGTACATGTTGATGCCAGTGAACAATTTCTTGGTAAATTAGCAGGTGTGAGTGAACCAGAAGCAAAACGTAAAATTATTGGTGCTGAGTTTGTGGAAGTATTCCAAGCACGTGCTAAAGAACAAAAAAATGCCAAATGGTTAGCGCAAGGTACGATTTATCCTGATGTGATTGAATCTGCGGCCAGCAAAACAGGTAAGGCAGTCGCAATTAAATCTCACCATAACGTAGGTGGATTGCCAGAAACATTGAACCTCAAACTACTAGAACCATTACGTGAATTGTTCAAAGATGAAGTACGTGAACTGGGTATTGCACTAGGCTTGCCACCAAGCATGGTTTATCGTCACCCATTCCCGGGGCCGGGTTTAGGGGTACGTATCCTAGGTGAAGTAAAAAAAGAATATGCTGACTTGCTTCGCCGTGCAGATGATATTTTTATTCAAGAATTACGTAACACGGTTGATCCTGAAACAGGAAAAACATGGTATGAACTCACAGCACAAGCGTTTGCTGTCTTCTTGCCAGTCAAATCAGTGGGTGTGATGGGTGATGGTCGTACGTATGACTATGTTGTCGCATTACGTGCGGTACAAACTACCGACTTTATGACAGCACACTGGGCGCATCTACCATACGACTTATTGGGACGTGTCTCAAACCGTATTATTAACGAAGTACGTGGCTTGAACCGTGTGGTCTATGACGTGAGTGGAAAACCACCAGCGACCATTGAGTGGGAGTAATATTCGAGAAGCACTGATAATGTGCTGATGGAATTAGAAAAGAATCACCTAAAACTGTTGAGGTTTTGGGTGATTTTCTTTAAACCCATTTCTATGTTACCCTTATTCTATTAAGTTTAATGAATAAATAAGGAAAAATCATGAAAAAACAACTATCTTTGAGTTGTATTACAATTGCACTGATTGTTGCGACTGCATGCAGTCAACAGTCGGTTGGTGATGAAAATGAGGCGACATCATCGACATTAAATGCAGTTGAAGTTAGTGAACAAGTGGAAAAAACAGTGATTTCCTTTAAAAATAAAAATTATATTCATTACGTTGATGTGAGTGATATTAATAAGGATCGTTCGAAATTAGATGCACAATATCGTCCGTATTATGTAAAATCACTGCATTATAAAGCACCCAACGGTAAATTGATTAAAATCTTTGCTGCTGATAAAGTGAGTGATGAGCAGTTGTTAAAAGCTTATAATGTATTGAGTTTTTATTTAACCGATCATGGTGATTATAAAAAAGCACGTATTGCCAATGCAATGGCGAATAACGGTGCTGTTTTGGCGTTACCGAATGGGGCTGATGGTGATGGTAAGACTTCTTCAGCTGCGATTGCAAATGCTCAGCCTTTATATCAAATGGAATTGCCTGTTGCGGGTGGGGCTTGGTATCAAAAGAATGATTATAGCCATAGAGATGCCTCTTATGAGGAAATCTTCCATATGGTACATGATTATGGTATCGGAACCACTCAAAATCCTCGCGTAGAGAAAAAGCTTGCAGGACGTATTAAAGAGGGTATGGTGATTGCATTGCCCAAAAATAAATCAGACTGGGGATTAAAAGGTCTGTGGGGTCTTGGGGCACGAGACTGGTTGTTGTCTTTAGAGCCTGAAGGCAGTTTAGAGCAAGAGTATATTGTCGGTGGTCTTGATTCATATTATGGCTTATGGGAGGCTTATACCGAAAGTGATCGTGGTATGTGGGGCATGTATATTCCTAAAAATAGACAAGGGGTTAAAGAGAAAGATCCGATTTCTTATGAAGTCATTACGTCGTTCCTTGGTCCATATTTGACCTATATGGAACGTATTGCCCCTGAGTTTGAAGGGACTTTTAAAATGTCTTTAGATAAGGCACTTCCTTATACGTTCAAATCTCAATACTTACAAAATGCTCGTTTAACAGGTCATACGAATACAAACCTTGAAGGTAATGCCCTTGATAATATCTTACTAGGTAATGCAGGTAATAATACCTTAGACGGGAAGGAGGGTACAGATGTTGTCCAATTCAGAGGAAACTCTTCAGATTATACTATTACGAAAGATAAAAATATTGTAGTAGTACAAGACCAAAAGAATCGTGATGCTAAAGATGTTTTTGATGGTAAAGATATTTTAAAAAATATTGAGATACTGAGATTCACCGATAAAGATGTTCGTGTGGATCAATTGCCATAAAAACTCTGAATAGATCTATTTACTATAATAACTGATTTTTTCTAGTTGATAGTTTTTTTATATACCCTGTGTGTTATAATAAAATCGTTAATTTTATAAAAAGGAGAAATATATCATGAGTTTTAAGAATATTGTTGTTGTAGGTGGTGGTGTTTTAGGTACTCAGATTGCATATCAAACAGCGTATTGCGGTTTTAATGTGAAGATTTTAGAAATCAGTGAGGAAGCTGTTGCGCAATCTAAGCCAAAACTTGATAAATTACAGGGTATTTATCTTGCTGAGTTAGAAGGTTTTAAAGCGAAACTCGGTCATCCAATCGCAATTCGTATGTTTCCAAAAGGGATTCACCCAAATCCTGAAACATTAAGTGTTGAAAAGATTGATGAATTGCAAGCACAAGTGAAACAAGCCATCACTAGAATTCAATATACGGTTGATATGAAAGAGGCATGTGAAGATGCTGATCTCGTGATTGAGGCAATTTCTGAAAACCCTGCTATTAAAACAGCGTTTTATGAAAAACTGTCAGGATTCTTGCCAGAGAAAACAATTGTTTGTACGAACTCATCTACACGCTTGCCAAGTGAATTTGCTGAAGCAACAAAACGTCCTGAGAAATATCTTGCGATACATTTTGCAAATCGTATTTGGAAAGGTAATACAGCAGAGGTGATGGGTCATGCTGGTACAGGTAAAGTTTATTATGATCAAGTAGCTGAGTTTGCTGCACAAATTCAAATGGTGCCTCTATTATTGAAAAAAGAACAACCCGGATATATTCTGAATACTATGTTGGTTGCGTTTTTAGACGCAGCACAAGAACTCTTAGGCAAAGATGTGGCTGACCCAGAAACCATTGATAAAACATGGGTATTGGCGACAGGTTCACCTATGGGACCATTCCAAATTCTTGATGTGATTGGATTAAGAACAGCTTACCATGTGGTGATGAATCATCAAGATTCTAATGACCCAGAGTCAGTACATTATAGAGTGGCTCAGATTTTGAAATCATACATTGATGCAGGTAAAACAGGTATGGAAGCAGGTGAAGGTTTTTACAAGTATCACTAATTTAAACTAGAATCTAGCATGAATTAAGCTATTTTAAACGGATAGCGAAGATTAAGGACTATACTTTTCCTGAAGTATAGTCCTTTGTTATGGAATCTCATCACTCTAGTATAAGTTGTATTTTAAATTTTTTTTTTTAAATTGCTTTAATGTGGATTTAAACATTGTTTAAAAAGAGAGAAACTGGACTTTGTTTTTCTTGCTTTAAATGGGGGTGGTTTTCGTTTTTTGGCGAATGGGAGGTAATTGATGTTTCTGTTAATTAAAATCCCTTGAGACGATTATGTTGCCATTGTTCAATAATAGAAAAATTTGAAAGAAACCGTATTTTATCTCACAAATACTTGAGAAAATGCTATTGTTATAGTTTCAGTATTGTCTCAATCAGAACTTTTTATCTCACTTATTATCTAAAAGATTATAAAATATAAAAAATAGGAGAAGATGAATGTCTCATCATAAAATTGGATTAGTGCTTTCTGGAGGGGGTGCGAAGGGTGCCTATCAGGTCGGTGTGATTAGAGCGCTGGCAGAGTATGGCATTCCGATTAGTTGTGTCTCAGGTGCCAGTATTGGTGCCTTAAATGGGACGATTGTGGCAAGTGCCGATAATTTAACGCAAGCTGCTGAACAGTTAGAAGCTATTTGGGTGGAGGCAGCCAGTCAATCACCTGTTGAATTAGACTACATGGAGTTGGCAAAAAAGATGGGTATTCTTGCCTTGGGGGTAGTTTTCCCCGGGTATCGTGCTGTACGTTTATTGGTAGCATTAAGTCTTGTATTATCTCTTGAAAAAGCAGGGGTATGCAAAGATGAATCTTTGTATCATATGATGGATAAATATTTTTCTTTTGAGAAACTACAGAAAGGATTGCCACTCTATGTATCTCTTTATAAGAGTCAAGGTACGATGATGGATATTTCGCACTTGATGTTGGCAGTGGCTAAGATTAAAGATACGCCAAAGTCTGAGTTTTTCCACATGCAATCGCTACCTCGTGAAGATCAAATCAATGCATTGCTTGCTTCAGCCGCTATTCCATTGGCATTCTCTCAAAAGGAAATTGGTGGTCAAAAATATAGTGATGGGGGTCAAGGTGGTTGGTATAAGGCACAGGGCAATACGCCTATTGCGCCATTGTTAGGTCAATGTCATATTGCTATTGTCACTAAATTAGAAGATGAATCGCCTTGGAATAGAAATCACTATGCTGATATTGATGTGATAGAAATTAAACCTCAAAAGCCAATCTCTAAACATAAAATCGCACAATTAAATGCCTTTGATTTTTCTGAAAAACATATTTATGAATGGATGCAACAGGGATATGAGGATACAAGGCATTGCTTTGATCAATTGATGAGCAATACGAGGTATGTAAAGCGATTGAAAGGGAGTGAGTTTTAGATATGTTATTTTGTTAGTGCCTAATAGATTGTTTTTTCAAAAAAGAATTAAGTTCTTTGTAGGGTTTTTACAAGTATAATTTTTTATAATATTTTATTTTTCTTGAACTTTTTCTGGGGGGGGGTATATAGTAATACTATGTATGCTTTTTTTGATTAGCAGAACGATTTTTTCTGTTATGCCGTTTGTAGCGTATTAGATGGGATTTAGATAAGATCATTGTGTGTATCTGTGTGATGAATTATATATTGAAAGGTGAAAATATGAGTAAAGTACATTTTAAAGATCCAGTATTCAAACAAGCCATTTGTGATTTGTTTGGTTTAGATGACACCATGACGCTTGAGGATTTAGGCAAAATTGAAGAGATCGTGTTTTATGATAGTGGCAATTATGGAGATGGTGGAGAGGAACAGTACTTTGTAAAACTCAAAGGACATATTAAATCACTTGAAGATTTATGTTATTTCCCAAACCTCAAAAATTTAGCACTTAATTTTAGTGATCCTGATAACCCTCAAATTTGGGGTGATCTTAAAGATGTGGTGCATTTAAATCAATTAGAAAAACTGAATTTATCAGCTAGTCAGATAGTGGGTGATACCTCAGAGGTTAAGCATTTAACGCATTTAAAAGAACTGATCCTGACGGGAGAGGGAATCAGTGGCAAACTGACGGACTTGCAATCATTAACGCAATTAGAGCGTCTTAACTTGATTGATACAAAGATCACAGGGAATCTTACAGATTTACTTCCACTCAAACACTTAAAAACGATTGTAACTGCATGGACCCCTATTGAGGGAGATATTGCTACCTTATCTGAGTTTAAATCATTAGAACGTTTTGATGCGAATAATGATTTTGAGTGTAAGGGTCAGATTGAGGGGGATATTACTGTCTTTCAATCATTTCCTAAGATGAAAGATATTTCCTTATGTAATGTAGCTGTTCATGGTGATATATCGGCACTCAAAGACCTACAGTATTTATATACGTTGGATTTGTCAGGAACGGATGTAGAGGGTGATATTAAATCCCTCTCAAAACTTACGAAACTCAAGAACCTTGATTTAGCAAAAACAGGGGTGAAAGGGAATATTGAGAGTTTTGCTCAACTGATCCTGTTAGAGGATGTGAATCTCTACGCTTGTTATGGTATTTGTGGTGATATCGCTGTCTTGAATCACTGCAAACATGTCAGTGAGGTTTGTTTTGTTGACACTTTAGTCTCAGGGAATCCTTTGAGTTTGACGTCATTACAACATCTGAATGAGTGTGCCTTGTTCCTTTGTGCTAACGTGATTAATAATAATGAGGTTCAAGAGGAGTTACGTTCTTTAGGGAAAGATGAGATTATTTTACTAGATGATTTAGATGAAGATGAGATAGAAGAAAATAATACAAAGCATGATGGTGTTGAGTATCGATATAGTGAGCAAGATCTATCCCTATTAGAGACATTTAGAGAAAAACATATAGGACATTTTAAGAATGTATTTCATGAGATGGTTTCTGATGAATTACATGTTGATCTCTATGTTTCGCCACCGACTGAAGATCGAGATTACTATATCGTGATGACGGAGGGTATGGGTGCATTTGAAATGAATGTGCCTGATGAAATTCCTCGTTCTATGAATCATCGTAGAGCTGAAATTCTGTGTTATTTGCCTAGTGATTGGAATTTAGATTTTGAAAAAGATGATAGGAGTTATTGGCCTCTTGGTTTTATGAAATCGATTGCACGTTTACCTATCAGAAATAATGCGTGGGTGGGAGAGTTACATACGATGGGAGATGAAGAACCTTTTACAGAAAATACTCAGTTATGTACTGGTATTTTAACGCAGTATATTAATCTCGTCAGCAATACGATTGAACCACTATCTGTAAAACTCAGTGATGGGAAAGAAGTTGATATATTGACGATGGTGCCCTTATATCATGAGGAATTGAAATTTAAACAAGAGGTTAATTCGTATGATTTATTACGTGAATTGAAATATAGTATTGGTTTGCGTGAGATGGCAATTATTAATCCTCAACGTGCAAAAGCTATTGTAGCTGAGCCTGAGTTTGAGGACTTTGATCTTTATACTCATACACGTATTGAACTTGAAGACCCTGAACAAATTGTGACATTTGAAGATGCAGGTTTTGAAGAAGCAGTACGTAAGTTGTATGGTTTAGAAGGTGAAATTCGTCATAAAGATATTGGCTATATTGAGAAAATGGAGTTTTCTACCTATATCAAAAATGGGGTGATTGACTTATGGCATATTGATTTTGATAAGAAAATAAAATCATTGAAAGACTTACATTGGTTCCCTAATTTGTTAAGTCTTGGACTGTGTGGACACCCCGGGGAGCCCATCTTCTTTGGTGAACTCAAGGATATTACAGTACTCAAACGCTTAGTTGAGCTTCAAACGGGTGGGGCAATTCTTAAGGGTGATATTAAAGAGCTGAAAAAATTACCTTATTTACGAGATATTACCATTACGGGGCAGGGTATTCGAGGAAAATTGTCGGATATTGCAGGTTTTAAAGATTTAAAGTGTTTGTATGTGTGTGATACGCGTGTGACAGGAGACTTGAGTGATATTGCCCATTTAACCAATCTGGATTATTTGTGTTTGTCGTACTCACTTTTTACAGGTGATATTAAGTGCCTTGCTAATATGACCAAGATAACCGACTTGTCTTTGGACTCGTCAGATATCACAGGCGATATCAAACATCTTTCTGATATGGGGGATTTGGAGTATGTGACCATGGGAGACACCGAGATTAGTGGCGATATTCAGGTATTTGCTGATATGCAAAATCTCAAGGAAATTGAGATATATAGTACAAATATTACAGGTGATATTGGAGGACTTAATGCGTTAAAAGAAATACGTACACTTGATGTCTCGGATACGGATATTTCTGGTTCTGTTCTTGCACTCAAAAATTTACCTGTGTTACGTGAAATTTCCATGTGTGACACTGCAATAGACTATGAAGTGACTGATTTTGATCACTTTGATAAAGTTGATTTTATTTATGATGGTGATGAAGAAGACGATGATGGGTTGGAAGAAGATAGTGAACAGTGTGAAGAGGAAGAAGATGATGATCTCTTTGAATGCATTTGGTATCGCAAGTTAGATGATGCTTATGAGTACTTCGAATTTATGGAGTTGCCCGGTGTGCATGGTGAGTATCAAAAAGCTCAAGCCACCTATCGTCAAGGTATGGTGGGTGAAACATCTATCAAAGAACGTGTTTATATGGAAAATGCTTATACTTTACTCAAAGAAAAAGAGGGTGAGGGTTTTGCCAATATGTCGGCGTTTTTAAAACCTTTCCATTTTACGGTGGCTGATTTTCCTCGAGTGAATCCAGAAGCCCTAGTTGATAGTGTGGCAGAAGTTTTGGATCAATACGGACTTGGATACGTTGAAAATTATGAAGTATTGACTATCAGTGATGAACTACCAGAAGG
>PDWI01006109.1_pt1 | contig 20701 bp, 14 predicted proteins | sample 1430891 | NCBI WGS metagenome assembly PDWI01 (sample SAMN01162508, study PRJNA174530) | Oral metagenome, whole genome shotgun sequencing project. | biome: Marine environment; feature: Marine mammal; material: Swab sample of the gingival sulcus; isolation source: swab sample of gingival sulcus... | reverse complement strand
GCAAGACAATATCGGCATTTTTCCGGGCTTTTTTTATTCCACGCTCCACAGTGCCAACAAAACCCAGATTTTTACTGTTGTGCAGGAAAAGAGTATCCTTGCGCTGTTCTCCAAATTCTTTTGCCACGATTTGCTGCCCGGTGGCCTCTGGTGAGGCATCATCAATAATGATAAAACGTAACAGGGGCGATTCGTTGGGATACGATTTTCCTAGCGATCGGGCAAGGCGGGTGAATATCTGTGCCGTTTGCACAGAAGAGAGATAGAGCGGGATAATAACATCTACCGCCTTATGCAGTGCAAAGGTAGTATCGGCTGAAGAGAGAAGGTGCATCTCTTCTTTGGGTTCTTGCCTGGAGTGTACATAGTGGTGGTGGAGAGGATGCGTTTTGGTCGCAAAAATCTCCATGTGGCGACTGAAATATTTTGCTGTATTAAATGATATCGAAGGGTCTCTACCCTCCATCCAGCCCTTTGTTATATAGTGGAGCAGTGGATTAATATTCATCTTTTCCACATCGGGGGAGTGCTGGAGATACCAATTGGTATGAAAATGGGGGCTTGGATCTCTTCCTTCCCTCCAACCGATGAGAAAATAGTGATCTTCTGCACTAAGGGGAGAAAAATGAATATCGGGATAGCGATTATGGTAGAATTCTTGAGAGAAAAATACTTCTTTATCATTGATAAAACGGCGATATCGGCAGTAGTGAGCAATTTGCTTTAGAGAACGCATCTGTAAAAGTGAGCGCAGAGTGCTGCTGCAGGAAAACAGCGCAGAAGATATTTTCCCTCTCTGTTTTTTGCTGGTAATAAGCCGGGTAAGTTCGGTGGTGCGTTGCTGGAAGAGTTGTTTTTCTGCTGCGAGAATCTCTTTTTGTGTGGTTAATTGATTTTTTTCTTTGTTGAGCGTGGTGATACTTTGCTGCTGAGTTTCGTTTTTTTGCAGCAGGGCATTTTTCTCTCTGTCCAGCTCATCCCTTTGTGCTGAGAGCTGGGCGAGAATTTCTCGTTGCCGATTGATTTCGGTATGCAGTTCATGGATAGCCTGTTCAGCCTCTTGCTGGATTCTGGTGATGGCCTCTTCCAGTTCACCAATATGTCTGGCTTGCTGCTGCTGCTGATATATTCTCTCTATATGATGTCCCTGGGTGGTGAAAAAGTCGTAGAGTTTCTTATGCAACTCCATATCGGTGAAGATTTCCAGCGGCGGTTGGTCTTCTGCCGGTATTTGCAGTACGCCAAGCCCCCAGGAGTGGAGAAAATTGAAGCTCAAGGGATATTCGCGGCGCAGTTCTTCCCAAAAAACATAGACGCCAAAATCATCGTGTCTGGCCTCGGTATCGTGGAATAAAACGATTGCGCCGGGTTGCAGTTTTGGCCTCCAGGTTTCAAAATCGTGCTTTACTGCTTCGTAGGTGTGCAGTCCATCAATATGGAGCAGGCTTATGGATTGGTCGGCAAAATCGTCGAGAGCTTCATCAAAACTTTTGCGCAGCAGAGTGGAGAAAGAGCTATACTTCTTCTCATTGATCTGCTGTACGCTGTGAAAGACGGTGTCATCATAGAATCCTGCCTGCTTATCCCCTTGCCAGGTGTCAACTGCGTAACATCTGGTTACTTGCCCGCTTGCAGCCACCGCCTGACAAAAAGAAAAATAGGAGTTGCCGGTATGGGTGCCAAGTTCGACAAAAATGTTGGGACGAAGTTTGCGGATAAGCCACATGGCAAAGGGAATATGACCTAGCCAACTTTCCGGAGCGGCAATGTTTTGCGGTGTTTGGCTGCTTGTTTCTATAATCGTACTGAAGTTCATAGCATTTCCAGTGAAATTGAGTGCATAGGGACTCCCACCAGCCCCTGCACAATATTTTCGCTGTGGGATTTAAAGATCAGCGCATCATGTATCCAGTGGTGCTGAATATGCTCCTCCTGGCTGCCTTCTGCTGCAGCAACAGTGACGCTGTAGTCGCCGGGAGGCAGCGTTGGCATGCGAAATTCAAAGGTTGCTGTTACCCGTTGCTGCTTGTTGACAATAGGCGGTATTTTTTTGGAAAAATTGAAGGTATTATCGCCAAAGAGATTTTGCCCCAGCCTGTCCTTGATAAAAAATCCGATGATAAGCCCATTGATGGGGGTCGTTGTTCTGGCGGATACCCTCAGACGAACAATCTCTCCGCCCACCACCCAGGAGAGCGATCTGTTTTCTGTATCGGTAAAGATAACGTTTTCTATCTTTATGCCACCGTTGCCAAAGGATGTAGCCTTTTCGTCAAAGAAAAATAGCTCTATATCGTTGCGATAGTTAGAGGCGTTGATTATATCCTGGCGCATATCACGGTAGAGGCAGGTTTTTTCCTGCCTGTCTTGCTCTGCTGTATCAGCGGTGGTTTTATCTTTGTCTGTTTCTTGCTCATAGAGGCTCTCCATATAGGCTTCTGCTATCTGTTTGGGTTTTCCGTCGGCAAGCATTATGCCGCTATTGAGCCAGATTGCCCGGTTGCACAGGCTGAGTACCGAGGATATATCGTGGCTGACAAACAGCAGGGTGCCGTCGGCGATAAATGAACGGAGAAAGCGCATACATTTCTGTACAAACCAGGCATCTCCCACGGCAAGAGCCTCATCAACAATCAAAATATCGGCATCCATATTGGCGATAACGGCAAAGGCAAGACGCATCACCATGCCGCTGGAGTATGTTTTGATCGGCTGGTGGACAAATTCGCCAATATCGGCAAAATTAAGGATGGCATCAAGGCGATTATCCACTTCTTGTTTGCTGACGCCGTAGAGAGATGCGTTGAAATAGATGTTTTCTATACCAGTCAGTTCGGGGTTAAAGCCTGATCCCAACTCCAGCAGTGCCAAAACTCTACCGCTGGTATAGACTTTTCCTGCCGAAGGGGTGAGAACCCCGGTGAGAATCTTTAGCAGGGTTGATTTTCCCGAACCATTTTTTCCCACGATTCCAACGGTTTCGCCGGGGCGAACGGAAAAACTCAGATCATCAAGGGCGGTGAACTCTCGGTGATATTTTTTTCTGAAAGGGTGAAGAGCCTCTTTTAACCTATCAACCGGCTTGTCATAAAGGGGGTATCTCTTGCTGAGATGCTCAACAGTAATGATTGCTGGAGTGTCCACGGTTTTCCCCTTATATTACATCGGCAAAATGGGGGCGTAGTCTGGTGAAGACAACCGCTCCTCCAATAAAGGAGGCGAGACAGAGCAAGAGAATATAGGAGGTGGCAAGAGGTCGTTGCCAGAACCAGATCTCATTGATAAAGGTGTCTCGATACCCCCTGATAAAGTGAAAAAAAGGGTTGATTTTTAGAATTAGCCGGTATCTTTCTGGTACCATATTCACCGACCAGAAGATAGGGGTAAGCCAGAAGCCAAATTGCAGAATAATATTGATAACATGTTGAATATCTTTAATAAAGATAACAACTGACGCCGTCATCCATACAATGCCAAGCAGGAAGACAATCAGCATTGGCAAGTAAAAGAGCAGCTGCAGACAGTAGATGGTTGGATGGTAGCCGTATATGGCAAAAAATGAAAAGATAATGCCGATAAAAAAGAGGTGGATCAGCAGGGCAGAAAGCAGTTTGACAATGGGCAGGGTGGAAACCCGAAAAACAACTTTTTTCACCAGATAGGCGTTGGCAGTGATTGATTCGGTGCCAGCGGCGATACATTCTGAGATAAAAAACCAAGGAATGATGCCGCAGATGAGCCAGAGGATAAAGGGAAAACTATCAACTGGTTTTGACTTAAAACCAACCTGAAAAACAAACCAGAAGACCAAAATGGTGCAGAGCGGTTGAATAACTGCCCAAAGCAAGCCAAGAAAAGAGCCCAAATAGCGAGCCTTAAAGTCGCGCAGGGTAAGCTGCAAAAGGAGGTTTTTATCCCTGTAGAGAGAGAATAGAAACATCTGAAAGGCTTTTACTGTTTTCATACCGCTCTATGAGGTCTTGATACTTCTGCCGTTGCCGGCTTGTTTTCCGTCTCCAGTTCTTTTTCTATCTCCAGTGTTGTATCGTCTTTTTTTCTCTCTTTTTCCGTAGCGTTTATCGCCCGGTCATCTCCAGCTGCCAAGGCAAGATTCACTTCCGCCAGTCGCAGCGCACGCAGAGCATAGATCAGGGTGTTGCGGGCATTGGTCAGCTCGATTTCGGCATCGAGGAGATCATCAAGGGGGACGGTTCCCAGTTTGACAAACTTGAAATTCATCTGCCAGGCAAGCCGTGCCTCTCGTACCGCTTCAAGTGCCGGGGCAAGTGCGGCTTGCGCCTCTTCGCAGCGCAGCAGGTTGAGTTCGACATCGCTTTGGATATCCTGAAAGGTCTGTTCCAGCTGCAGGGTAAGAGACTTCATCTGTTTATTATATGCCCGCCAGGAGAAGAGGTTGCGCCCGCCCTGAAAAGGGGTAAAGGTGAGGGAAAACATCACCGACCACGACTGATCTTCGCTCTCGGTATAACTCATATTGGTGCCGCTTGCTACCGGCTCGTCATACTCTCTTTTTCCCTTGTTCCAGCTGGCACTTATCTGTGCAGAGGGGAGGTTGCGGCTGATAATAATGTTGGAATTTTGTTTGGCAATATCTACTGCCAGTGCTGCCATAACCAACTCTGGCCGCTTACGCGACTTCTGTGAACACTGGGCAAAATCGTTGCAGAGTGGCGTCAGAGGGTCGCTTAGCTTCTCGGTGAGAGTGAGTTCTGTATCTGGTGGCAGCATCAGGGCGTTGCGCAGTTTGGTGAGAGCCGAAGATTCGCGGCTGCGGGCACTGATAAGCTGGTGTCTGGTCTGGGCAATACGAGTTTTTACCTCCAATACCCGCAGAGGGGGAGCAAGTTTTTGCTCAACCCAGGCCTTTGATGCCTGCAGCTGTTCTAGTAATCTTTGCAGTGAAATTTCGTAGTTTTTTCGTATTGCCTCTGCGGCAAGTTTTTCAAAATAGCTGGAACGGATGGAGGCAATCGTCCGCCTGCGCTGCATCTCTCGCATGTTGACCGCTTTCTCTTCTTCCAGAGCTGCCAGGCGGATGCCATTGATGCCGGAAAAGCCATCGAAAATCGGCTGGGTAAGGGTGAGAATAAGATTGTCCCCTTCATAACTGCGACCATGGCCATCACCCTTTTTATAGTCATCACTATGAACGCTGTTATGGTTGTAATTCATTGAAAAATCGGGAAGAAAGTTGCCGATGGCGGCGTAGAGCTGCTGGCGTCGCTGGCTGATCTCGAAATCAAGGGAAAGCAGGCCGGGGTTTTTTTGTAGGGCAGCATCAATACAGTTGGCAAGACTCCACTTCTTGCCGGCAACAGCCTCCTTGTTGACCAGATCAAGCTGAAATTTATGGTTGTGGTCAAGGAGGTTGTTGTACTCTAGGGTAAAATCGACCTCTGGTGGATCTTCTCTCTCCTTTTCCCACAGATCAAAGAATTTGGAGTAGTCGCTCTTTTTGGGAACAAGGGCGCAACCAGTAAATAGAGGTAGCAGCAAAAAAAGCAGGATAACAGGTACGGTGATCCCTTTTATGGCAGCCTTGAACGGAACAGACATATCAACTTTCTCTAAGTGCATGGTCAAAATTTGACATAATGGGTTCAAGCAGATAATCAAGGACGGTACGCGGAGCAGTGCGAATAAAGATGGATGCAGGCATTCCGGCACTCAAATCCAGCTTCTCTTTTTTTAACTCTTCCGGGTCAAGCTCCACATGCACAATATAAGATGGCATCTGTTGTCCATAAGCGGTATTTTGCAGAATGCGATCTGCTGAAATATAGGTTACTTTTCCCGGAATCTTGGGGGTGGTGCGCTGGTTAAAGGCAAGCAGTTGCACATCTGCATTCTGGCCGGGATGAACCTTGGTGATGTCTTTTACCTGAATATTGCAAACGATAACCAGTTTGGAGTTCTCTGGCACGATATCAAGTAGAGGCTCACCGCTACGCACAACGCCGCCGGTGGAGTGAATTTTCAGCGCAACCACTTCTCCGGCAATGGGCGCAGTGATGGTGAGCCGCTTGCTGGCATCAAGCAGCGGCAGCAGACGCTGCTCCAGTTCAAACTGCATCTGCCGTGCTTTTTCCTGGCCAGTTACCGCCTGTTGCCGATATTGATCGATGGAGGATTGAATCTGCAAATCAATCTGACTTCTTCGCTCTATAAGTTCGGCGCGGCTGCCTTTTAATGCCGCCACCTGTCCTTGGCGTTCTGCGATGCTGCGTTGAATACGCAGAATTTCTGTCTTATCAATATAGTCTTTTTTGAATAGTGGCATTTTCGCATCAAGCTCTACCTGCAGACTTTTTACCACATTGCTTTCGGCATCCAGACGACCTTTAAGACTTTGATCCTGGCGGTTAAGTAGCTGTTTTTGCTGTTTAAGCAGATCAACATTGTTATCAAGGGCTTCACGGTTGGAGAAGAAAACTTTGCGGGCAGAATCGAGCAGTTCCTGATATTTCTCTGGCTCTACAGAACCATTGTTTTCCGGCCAGTTCACCGTTTTGGAAAGGGTCTTTTCTGATTCAAGCTGGGCATATTTCAGGCGTGCTGCCATTATCTGCAGGTTAAGTTGATCGATGGTGGGGCTGATCTTGGATGAATCGAGTACGATAAGAGGCTGACCTTTTTCTACCTTGTCTCCATCGCGAACCAGTATTTGTCGTACAATTCCACCTTCGAGATGCTGGACGGTCTTGCGTTCGCTATCGACCCGCACTTCTCCGCTGGAGATCACTGCTCCGGTAATCTGGGCAAAGGTTATCCAGATGCCACCAATCCCGAAAAAGAGAAAAATAATAAACAGACCCCGGAAAATCAGCTTGTTCTTGTCGGGATAAATAATCTCGGATTCATCCAGATCTTCACCCATGGTTGCCCGTTTCAGCAGGTCTGGATCAGTTTCCTGTTTCTGTAGATCTGAATTAGTTTTCCGTTTCAACAGATCTAAACCTTGTTTCAGCAGTTTTGAGCCTTGTTCCAGCAGACCTGAACCAGTTTCTTTATTACTCATTGTTCTTGCTCATCTCCTCTTTTTTTTCAAGAAGCTTTTTCTTTATCGGATCTTCTTCAGCTGGTTTCGGCTCTTGTTTTTTTTGTGCCTGAGCCTGCGCTTGCTGCTGTTTTTTAATATGCTCCTGCTGCAATTCGTTCATTTTTTGAAATACTGCCAGGCGTGGTCCAAAGAGCAACATCTCTCCCTGCTGCATAACCAGGACTTTATCTGCGTTTTCCAGTAGTGCAGGTTTATGGGTTACCATAATGACGGTAGTCTTTTGCTGCTTTAACCAAGCAAAGGAGCGTAAAAGAGCGACCTCGCCTTCGGTATCAAGGTTGGAATTCGGTTCATCAAGGATGATCAGTTTTGGGTTCCCATAGAAGGCACGAGCAAGAGCAATGCGCTGGCGTTGTCCACCGGAAATCTGTAGCCCCCCAGGACCGACCTTGGTATCGTAACCCGCAGGGAACTTAAGGATAAGCTCATGCACTCCTGCCAACCGGGCAGCAGTGATAACTTTTTCGCTATCGGGTTCCCCCATCCGGGCAATATTTTCGGCAATGGTGCCGGGGAAGAGCTCTACATCTTGGGGCAGAAAACCGATATGGGGACCAAGCCTGCCTTTGTCCCAGGTGAAGATATCGTTGCCATCAAGGCGTACCGCCCCTGAAGAGGCAGGCCATAAACCGAGGAGCAAGCGGCACAGCGTTGACTTTCCTGCTCCTGAGTGGCCGACAATACCTAGAGATTCTCCGGCCTCTAGCTGGAAGTTGATATTTTTTAGCAGCTTTGCCTCTCCAAGGGCAAAGTTGACCTTTTCTGCTGCCAGCTTGCCTGTGGGCGGTGGTAATTCCATCTGTTTTTCTTCGGTTTCACCAGAAAAGAGAACATCAAGTCTTTTCCACGCCTCTCTGGCTTCAACCATACTTTTCCAGGTGGCAATACCCGTTTGCACCGGGGCAAGGGCACGCCCCATAATGATGGAGGCGGCAATCATACAGCCAGCGGTGGAATCTCCTTTCAAGGTGAGCCAGGCACCAACGCCATAGATAAAAACCTGCATCGACTGGCGCAGCCAGGCCGTTAAGTTACTCACTAAACCAGCTCTGCGGCTGGCACCCGTTTGCAGGAAGGTTACACTGCGGTTTGTTTTATCCCAGCGCTTAGCGATGTTATCCACCATACCCATAGAGCAAACAGCATGCGAATTACGTCTGGCGGCTTCGACAAGACCGTTACCGCGATTGGCAGTAACATTTGCGGCAACAAGAGGTTTACGAGTAACGGCTTCGTTGATTATCGCAAAGACAACCAGCAATACCGCACCAGCGGTTGCTACTAGCCCAAGCATGGGGTGCAGGGCAAAGATTACCACCAGGAATAACGGCGTCCAGGGGATATCAAAAAGAGAGAAAATAGCGTTTCCGGCAAAGAAGTTACGCAGCAGGCTGACATCGCGCAGTGCAGCCTGCTTTGCTGCCGGATTGTTGAATACCGCTTTTTTGATAACGCTATCAAGTACCGAACGGCTTAAGGCCTGATCTATGGCAATACCGCAGCGTACCAGAAGTCGTGAACGGATAAAAGAGAGCAAACTCATCACGATAAGAGAGAGTACCGCCGCAATTGTCAGCACATAAAGGGTTGGAAAGCTATAGCTGGAGAGTACTCTATCATAAATCTGCAGCATATAGATGGGAAAGGTGAGCTGCAGTATATTGATAAACATACTGAAAAATGCCCCGTAGGCGAGATATGGCCGCCACTGTTTGAAAAATTTCTTCATTGCTTCCTTTTCTCGCTGTTGTTACACAATATCGGTATAGCTGATATGCTGTACGCCATCCAGTTTTATTACGGCATCAGCACCGCCATCATCCACATCCTGGGCGATATAGAGATCACCCCCGATATGTGCAGTGTAGTAAACCAGATCATCATTGGCAGCAAACTGCTCGTTGGCGGCAGCAAGGAAGGCATCAAAGTCTTGATAATACCCACCTTCAAGGAAGTTTTCGGCACTGCCGGCCACCCCGCCAAAGAGGGTATCGACCCCAGACATAAAATCATGAATGGCAGCGATAAAGCGTGCATTATCAACATCTTTATTGACAAAGAGACCAAATTCATCGGCACCATCAGAAGCGGTTACATCAAGGATTGCCTCAAAATCAAAGGCGACAAGGGTAAAGCCATTAGCTGCTCCCTGATTATCAAGGGTTAAGGTAAGACCGTGGGTGCCAGTAAGGGTGATAGTTGCACCGGGTGCTGAGAGGTTCAACGTGTTGTTGCCGCCCTCTGCATATACTGGCACACAACTGGAATCGATAGTAAGCGTTGTTGCATTAGTCTCTACATCGGCAGAATTTGATGCCCCCTCAAGCAGGATATTGAGCTTTTCTGCATCTTCTGCCAGGGTAACATCTGCCCTGCCGCCGCCGTAGCGAAAATGGAGAAAGAGATCATCCGCTCCGTTTGTTATCTGCAGCTGACCACCATTGCTGGCAGCGAAGTGGAGGTAGCTTTGCATCGGCTGGTAGCCATCACCCTGATCAATAATAAGGGTGGTGCCAGCGGCCTCCAGGCAGGTGATACCCTTGAGTCCGTCCAGCTTTGCGGCATTTTCTGCGAGACGGAAATCGACATCAATATCAGTGATGGCGAGGGTGTTGGTGCCGCCGCCAAGGTTAATATCGTCTGCGTTGTTGATATCAGAAAATTTGACTGCCAGCCGGTCATCACCCTTGCCGCCTTTTACCGAAAGATCGGCTGCGGCAATGGCACTGGCATCAATATCAAAGGCAGCTCCCCCCTCAATAGTGGTGATGGCACTACCCGCTGCAAGTTTCAGTTTTACGGTGCTGTTGCCTGTGGTAGCAAGGGTGCCTGTGTCCGCTTCGAGAGTGCCTATATCGGAGTAGTCTTCCGTCTCTAAAATAAGTCTGCTGCCGGCATTTTTCACCTTGAGAGAGGTCGTAAGTTGCGCCCCTTCCAGATGCACTACGGCGTTTTCTCCCATACCTTCCTGAAAGTCAAAGATTGCTGTGGCACCAGCGATTCCCTCGACGACCCCGACTTGAGATCCTCTGTTAAGAGTAATGGTATTGACACCCTGCGCTCCTCGTCCCACTCCAGCACGCTCGACACCGACCTTGCCGGTAACATTGAGAGTGTCGTTTCTCATAATGGCATATATCTGCTCTACGCCGATTATCTCCTCGTTTTTCTCGAAGTTCTCTATGCTTTTACCGTTGGTGAGATAGAGCCGGTCGTTACTGCCGCCTCCTCTTATCTCTGCTTCTGTGTCAAGGTAATAGTCTTTGTAGATCTTTGTTTGATACATGCGAAACTCCTCCAATATCCTGTTGTCGATCGGTTTTTAGGGGAAAGTTGTCTGCCCATTTTTCAAAAAACACTTAAAATAATGCACTACCCTTATAATGTCCAGAAAGAAAGATGAAGAAATTACTCCTCCAGCCGCTTCTTGCAGTTCTCTGTCTTGATGCGGTCGATTGCATCAAAAAGTTGATTTTGTAGCAGCTCTATCTCCATAACCTGTTGCAGGATATCTTCAAATTCACTCTCTTTGCGGCGGTAGATGGTGATAATATCCTTGATCTTGCGATCCATCTGCAGAGAGATCTCACCCAGCTTTGTCCATGCATCAGTATCGGTAAAGCTTCGTTTGCGGTTGTTCTCTATCCACTGGCTGACTGGAGATTTACCCATATCAGCGACAGTAATGTCTCCGGCAGAGATCGCCTCTGTCATGTCGCAGATATGGTTTATCATCTCCAGTTTGAGAGCTGCCACTTCAAAAACAAACTCCATATCGCATATCTGGTCTATTGGTCGCTCAAGGGTCTGCGCCCGTTTGGCTGTTGTTACGAGAGAATCTATCTCAAACTGGACATTCTCTGCATACTGGCTGACCTGATCGCCAAGGGTGTTGTTGATGGTGTTGACACTGGCAATCTCCTCTGATGTGCGGCGCAGATCTGCGGCAAACTTTTGCTGATCAGCAGCACTGGTGGTTATCTCTCCTACCGTTTCAACAACTGTCGTGATGGTTTCGCTGATCTCCGCTAGTGCTTCCTGAGTCTGCAGGGCAAGGTTTTTTACCTCCTGGGAAACGACGGCAAAACCTTTGCCATGTTCACCGGCTCTGGCGGCCTCGATGGTGGCATTTAATGCCAGCAGGTCGGTCTGTTCGGCAATATCGGAGATAACACTGACGATATTTTGCATAAGCTCGGTCTTTTCAACCAGAGAGTTGACCTTTTCATGGTTTGCGTCAATGTTTTGTGAGATTTCCCTGATGGAGGCCGATGACTCGTTGATCGACTCCGACTGCTTTAGCGATGCCTCTTTAAGCTCATCGGAGGCCTTGTTGAGTTGCTCGGCACTCTCTTCAAGCTTGTTGCCGATATTGAAGACAAACGACATCAGCTCGGAGATGGAGATGCCAAGGGTATTGATAGAGGCGATAACGCCCCCCATGCTTCCCGATGTCTGTCCCGGTTCGAGCCGGGCAGTAAAGTCTGATTTTGAGAAAGAGAGCAGTGTTCGGGAAATATTACTGAACTGCTCTTTTGTGCTGACCAGCAGGCTATTGAAATTTTCTACCAGCAGGGCAAAATCTTCCTGCTCGGTATATGACTGCAGCTGGATGTTGTAAAAACCGTGTTGAACACGCCTCACGCTGGCCTCTACCTCAGCAACAGTGCGGATGTTTTGTTGTGCAACTGTGTTGTTTTCCAAAAGCGTCTGCTTGGTTTTTTCCATATTTTCATTGATAACGGCTGCCATCTGTCCTATCTCATCATTTGATGACAGCAGAATTGGCTCTGCATCTGTTTTCTGGCCGTCAAGAAATTCAAAGAACGCTGTCAGTCCGGCATGAAACCGAGTGAGTGGTTTGATAACAAGCCGGGAGACAATAACGATAATGGTGGTGATAAGCAGCAGTGTAACAATGCCGCCGATGCCCAGTAACAGATTACGTAAGGTTAATGCTGTCTGAAATATCTCCGTGCAGGGGGCAGTGGTTACAGCGATCCACCCGGTAAGGGGGTCGCTGCTGAATGCGGCAATTTTTTCCACCCCGTCAAATTCATAGGTAATGATGCCGCTTTTTTGCCCTACTATCTTTTTGCCGAATGGAAGGGAGGTGATATTCAATGCCATGACCTTACTCTCATCGGGGGGATAGGCCAGTGTCTGGCCATCTTTGTCCACAAGATAGACATAGCCGGTTTTGCCAACGGCGATATTATCAATATATTCACTGGTAAATGAAGATAGATCTATAACGGCATAGAAGACACCGATGGTTGTCTGGTTCTCTTTTATTGGAACGGCAATAACAATGATCGGCTTTCCTGTTGCCTTGCTTTTCAACGGATTGGATATATGGGTTTTCCCGCCAATTGCCTGTTGAAAGTATTGGCGTGTTGCCACATTTATCTGGCTGGTATTTTCTCTATTGGATGAGGCGACGATACGGCCATTTCGATCGGCAATACGCATACCACTGAATATTTTGTAGCTATCAATATAGTGCCTCATCTTCTCGCTGATTGCCGTGCGGCAGGTCGCCGGGTCGTCTTCTGTCAGTGATTTTACAGCAAGTTCCATCTGCGACCAGGTGGTAACATCAATGATGTTTCTCTCAATCCATGTGTGAATCTTCATGGAGAGTGATTCGGATATATGGTTTACCTGCTGTTCAACGGCTTTTTCGATGCCGTTTTTCGCTGTGAGATAGGCAACAGCTATGGAGACAGCCAGACCGGAAACAACCATAAAGATAAGCGGAAAGAGAAGCTTTGCAGTGAGTTTTGTTTTCATTATGCCACCATTTTTACGCCTTTTCATCCCATTGGGGCTTATTTTGCGTTGAACTATTACGATTTGTCCTTAACCTCTGTAAAAACTACTCTTAAATTTGGCCGAAACATAATATACTAATTTTTCGGTTGAAATAACAATATGAAGTTTGCTTCTGGCATAAATTGCACAAAAAAGGAGAACGACCTGTATGCAGCAAGATAAAAATCTTGTCCACCAGCTGGAGGAAATTGTCGGTAAAAAAAATGTTTCGGCCTCTGCGGCAGACCGGCTGCTCTACTCCTATGATGCCACGCAGCAGAGTGCGCTGCCGCAGGTAGTGGTTTATGCAGAGAGCAGTGAGGAGGTGGCAGCCATTGTGCGGCTGGCGGCAGAGCTGCGCATTCCCGTTCTACCCAGAGGAGCAGGCAGCGGCTTTACCGGCGGCACTCTGCCTGTTGAGGGCGGTATTGTGCTGGTGTTGACCCGCATGAACCGCATCCTTGAGATCGATACAGAAAATCTGGTGGCGGCCATTGAGCCGGGGGTGGTTACTGCCGAATTCCAGCGGCAGGTGGAGAAGGTGGGGCTGTTTTATCCGCCCGATCCGGCATCAAGGGAGTTTAGCACCATGGGCGGCAATGTCGCCGAGTGTGCAGGCGGCCCGCGCTGCGTAAAATATGGAGTTACGAGGGATTATATTTTAGGACTGGAGGTGGTTACCCCAGCGGGAGAGATTATCCAGACGGGCGGGAAAACGCTGAAAAATGTGGTTGGTCTTGATCTGACCAGGCTTTTTGTCGGCAGTGAGGGCACCCTTGGTATTGTTACCAAAATCTTTGTCAAACTGCTGCCCAAACCGGCGGCAAAAAAGACCATGCTGCTCTTTTTTGGCTCGATAAGTGGTGCAGCCCGTGCGGTATCGGCCATTATTAGTGCCAGAATCATCCCGGCAACCCTTGAATTTATGGATAAGGCGACCATTGCTTGTATCCGGGGTAAAAGCGAGGTGGAAATTCCTGAGGAGTGTGCCGCTATTCTTATTGTGGAGGTTGATGGCGAGGCGGGGTGGCTCGATGGTATGGCACAGCGGATTATCGAGGTGGTGCAGCCGCTGGAACTTCTGGCAAAAGAGGTGGCAAAGACAGATGCAGAGAGTGAGCGTATCTGGCAGATGCGGCGTATCGTCTCCCCCAGTTTGCAAAAAATTGCCCCTGATCGCTTTAATGAGGATATTGTTGTGCCACGCTCAAAGGTGCCGGATATGATCTGCCGCCTGGAGGAGCTTGCCGATCAGTCGGGTATTCCCATTGTCAATTTTGGTCATGCCGGCGATGGTAATATCCATGTCAATATTCTGGTGGATATGCAGGAAGAAGGAGTGCCTGCACGGGTATCGGCACTACTGAAGAAGGTCTTTGCTGCAGCCATCGCTCTTGGCGGCTCTATCTCCGGGGAGCATGGTATCGGCACTGCCAAGCAGCCTTATCTGCAGATGGAGCTCTCTGCTGCTACCATTGATTGTATGCGCAAGATAAAAGCAGCACTTGATCCGCACAATATTATCAACCCCGGCAAGATTTTTTGATGGGAAAAAAGAGCGAAAAGAAGATAGCAGAGATGGGTAAACCAGAGATGGGCAGGCATAAGGTTCTTGCCGATTTTACAGAAGATATTGCCCGCTGCGTAAAGTGCGGTGCCTGTCAGGCGCATTGTCCGGCCTATTTTTCCGGCCATGGCGAGGGTGATGTTGCCAGGGGAAAGATCGCTCTTGCTGCGGCCTTGCTGCAAAACCCGGCAGAAGAAGAGGCGGTGCAGTTTGCCCGGGATATGAATCTCTGCCTGATGTGCGGCTCCTGTGTTACCAAATGCCCCAACAAGGTGCCAACTGATGAGATTGTCGGGGCGGTGCGGCGGCAGATGAGCAGGGAGCAAGGGCTGTCGCCGGTGGGTAAGGGGATTTCTACCCTGCTTGGCTCACCAATATTGATGCGTGGTGCGGCAAAGGGTGGTGCCTTGTTGGCACCGCTTTTTTTGCGTAAGATACCGCAGCAGAGCGGTCTGCGGCTGCGTTTTCCGCTTAAATCTCTGGCGGCTTCTACTGGTATGGCAGGGCGCACGGTGCCAAAGCCGGCGAAAAAAAGCCTTTTCCAGCGGCTGCCGGAGTATATCCCCGGAGAAGAGGGGCGGCCAACCGTCGGTTTTTTCGCCGGCTGCTCCATCACCTGGCTCTATCCCGAAATTGGTCGCTGTTGCGGTATTCCGGCTCTCTCTTCCGGTGATGGTGCGTTGGTGGAGGAGCTGGCCGATGCCAATGTTGCCGCCTTTGCAAAATATTCCCCCGATTATATCGTTACCGCCTGCGCCTCCTGCAATGGGGGGATTGGCGAATACTACTCCACCATGAAGGGGCTGCCTGCCGGGTTTATCGATAAGGTGGTCGATTTTACCGTCTTCCTCCAGCAGGAAAAACTGGTGGAACGTCTGGCAGCAATGGAGAGGTGGCCGCAGGAAGAACAGAAACGGGTAAGCTGGCACGATCCCTGTCATCTGAAAAAACAGGGGATAACCGCCGCCCCCAGAGCTATTTTGCAGGCACTGCCCAATGTCGAATTTATTGAGATGGAGGGGGCAGATCGCTGCTGCGGGCTGGGCGGCACCTTTTCTGTCTATCACTATGAACGCAGCCGCAAAATTGGCGAGAAAAAGATGGAAGGGCTGAAAGAGGCAGATGTCGCTGCCATCGCCACCGCCTGCCCGGGGTGTATTCTGCAATTGCAGGATAGTATTAACCATGCACAACTGCAGGTAGAGGCCATCCATCTGCTTGATCTGGTGGTTACAGCTCTGGCTGGTAAGCCTCAATAAGTTTTGATACAGGCATAAAAAAAGGGCAGGAGCTTTTTATGCTCCCACCCTCTTTTTTTATAGTACTTCTTTGCTTCTGTTCAATTATCAGCTGATAACTGATTTCAGTGCAGTAACCATATTACGGTCAAACTTGGTAACAAACTTATCCCACTCGGTACCAAACTTATAGTAGGCCATAGAGGCGGTCTTCTTGGTGAGAATGGTGTTACGATAGGTCTGCAATTCCGGCATATCAAGGGTCTTCAAGATCTTTTCCATGCCGATCTTCTCCACCAGAATTGGCGGGATATATTCGGTAAGTACCGCTTCGATAATCTCCTTTTCTTTCAGCAAGGTGTCAATATTTGCCTCAAGCTTGTCCTGCAGGGCAAAAATATCCTCACTGGAGATCTCAGAAAAAGAGAAGAGCGGAATCTTCTTGTCCTGCTCATTGAGTTTGAGCAGCATCAAGGCCTCCTCTTTTGCATAACGGGAGACGAGATTGGTTACATCACGTACCAGACTCCACATATTCTCCTTGTTGTTGAGCAGCATATCATCATAGTCATTACCCAAGAGAAAAGCCGTCAATACTTCAGCAATAGAAGAGCTGAACACCCCACCTTTATTACAGCTGGAGTCTTTCATATGCTTGATCTTGCTCTCTGCATAGATATGCCGCCGTGCGCCATCAGAGAAGAAGACGTTGGCACCCTCTACGATGAACTTTAACTCGGCAAAGTTCTTGAGGAAGTTGGCAACGTTACCCTGATTGATGGTATCCTTGAAGCCGCCGCAGGGAATAAATGCCTCGATGTTGGCCTCCTTGATATACTTCCGGTTGGCAGGATCGGTGAGGAAGTTACGGTGAAAAAGAGCACCGTCTTCGACGAAAGTGCCGTCTGGCAGGGTGATTTTCTCTCCACGCAGCGGCACCATAAAACCCCCTTTGCTGAGCTTTTTCACCGGATAACCGAGGCTGTTGATGCGAGGATGCGAGTTGCGGTGGAAGGCGAGCTTGCGCAGCTCTTTCTTATCCAGTCCCTTGGGGTCAAAAAGGATGGAACCTCCATCTATAATCAAACAGATATTACCCTTGTAGCACTGGATCTCGTTGGCACCAAGGTCGCCGTCCGGGCCGCCGGTAATAGCCAGATTGAGCTTTTCTTCCTTTGCCTTGCTGTATTCAACAACAGTACGGAAGGTAGACATTACCGAGGTGGTGGTCATACCGCTTATCTCCACCTTGTCGCCAATCTCCTTGTAGATCTTCTCCATATCATCGGTATCGACAACACTCTTGCCGTCAATCTGCAATTCTGTCTTGTCTCGCCCTTCGCCAAACAGACCAAAGCAGCGACCATCGGAGAGTAGCCCGTAAGTATCGTGAGGAATACCGATGCTCTTGCCGGTGGTCATCGTGCGCCAATACTTGTAGCCCCGCTCTGGCCAAAGAAGATCATTTCGCCTGAGCCGAGGTAGTCGACAACAGAACGCTCATCAAGCAGCATCAAATCAAGAATCCCTTCGGTATAGTCAAGCAGGGAATCCTTGCTGCAATGGGCATAGGCCGGGTTGGGAACCACAACACCCTTGGAGCCGGATTCGCAAATATCCTTATGCTTGAGCCGTTGTGCCTTGGGGCCAAGAGCGTAGTTGAGCAGCACCGCTCCATCAAGCTCTCTGGAGTGGTTGGATTTATTCACCCGCAGCAAGCGCAATCCTCCACGGGCAATATCTCCGGCACGCATATGTGTTCCCAGGGAGTAGTGTCCATTAACAAAGAAGATGCCATGGACATGGCTGTCAAAGACCAGTGGGTCAAGAATATCGCTGGTAAAACGGAAGGAGAAGGAGCGTTTGCTCTTGCAGTAGGTGTTGGTCTTCATGCAGCAAGTTATATACTTGAACATAAAGCGGAAGATGTCATAGGCTATGGGGCAGTCCATAAAGCGAGTGGCAATCCTTCTCTCCCATTCAACCCACTCTCTCTCAAGCTCTTCGGTAGAGATATGGACAGATTCCGGGTTGAAACGCGAATCAAAAATTCTGGTGAGCTCCTTGAGCAGATCGGCATTTTCCCTTGCCAATCTTTTCACGGTTGCACTGCTGTATGTTGAACGGTTGGAGTCTTGAACCCGGCGGGAAAAAGCCTCTCTTTGATCCTTATTACCCAGATTGGCAAGAATTTCACGGTCTGTTTCGTTTTCCAGCTCCTTATAGATGAAGAGATGGGTAAAATCAATGGCATTGCCGCCAACAATAAGCTCTTTTAAGGTAAGGGTTCCATCGACAAAGAGGTCGATAAGGGGACCTTGGGAAAATGCAAGGAAATCCTGCAAGTCAGCTCTGAGTAGCTCTTCCTCACGCCGGGTAAGCTCCTCTTTTATATAGAGTGAGCAGACAGAGGTGTTTACCTCTGGATTTTCTGAAAGATATGGAACCCAGTAAGCGCGGAGGATGGTGTAACCACGGTCGGCAAAGATCTTCCGCAGAGCCGGTGGTATCAGGGAGGTTGAAAAACTGGGTAAGAGGGATGGTCTCCAGTTTTGATTTTTCCAGAAAATTCTCGTAACGCTTTCTGGTTGCAAGAGGGAAGGCATCGTCTTTTTTATTGATTGCGTAAAGAAACGGTGATTTCGTAAATTTTTCAGCAGGAAAATCCTTGATTGTTTTCTGGCTGATGATGTAGGTGTAATAGTCGTTTTCCGGGTTATAGTAGTACTCCCGGCGATGGCCGATCACTGTTTTTTCAAGCAGTGTCTCCATTGCGTTGCGAGTTTCGCGGGTAGCGATACGAACGCTCTGCTTGCTGTCGTTGTCTGTGGTGTCAAAATCAATGGGCGAAACCTGGCCACGGAGAACAAACCTGCCATTTTCTTCCTTCATGTCGGAGGCGATGGCACGTAGCAACTCCACCAAGGAATCTTTGGTGATATGGGTGAAGAAATATTGCGGTAGACCAAGGTCTCTCAGCAGGATTCCTGCCGCTTGGTTAACGCAATTTGCGGTAGCCAATCCGGCAGAAGAGAGATCGAGTACTGCTTCGTAAAGCAGGGAAAGATCCAGCCCGGCAGCCTGTGCCTTTTCGATGATGTCATGGTTTGAATATTGTGTCATCATGGTTTTACCCTCAAAAAAAATTGACATTTGGAAATCCAGAGCCAAAGGGATCGTTTGTCGAGCCGTCTGCCGCCCTGCAAATTCCGATTACTGTTTTTGTTGTTTCTTGTGGCCAAAGGCCGATAATAACGATATTACAGCCCGTTGCATCTCTTTCTCTAAATTATTTTTAGACTGACGATGACATAATATATCAGATATTATATATCTGCTACAATTATTGTCCGTGCAAACAATAAAAAATTACCAGGGGCGAACTGCACAGGAAGCAGACTTTACCTCCTCCTGCCAGGTGTCCTCTCTTTTCTCTTCTTGCCGCAATAAAATGGTGCTGTTTGCGGCGTATTATTGTGCCCTAGTTCCGGGCATATTTCTTGCCCAGTTCCAGCCCAAGGCTGAAAGCCTCCTTGTTGAGGTTGACAAAATCCGCTGGAACCCGGTCGGCAACAACCTTCATCAGGTTTTCAGAAGAAAAGAGTGGCCGCACACCAAAGAGTGCCCCCAGCATCGAAATGTTAAAGACGATGGGTTTGCCGATTTTTTCCATCACCGTTTCATAGATGGGAATGGAGACCTGGTAGGCATCTGCTTCCCGTGCCGGTTTAACATATCTGGGGTCAAGAATTAAAAGACCTCCAGGGCGGATGATGCCGGCAAAATTGGTATAGGCCGTCTGCACACCGGGATAGTTAATCTCTTCATCAGAGATGATAATGTCGCTTCTGGTGGCACCACCCCGGGCAGCAGCACCATAGCTTTGCGACTGGGTAGCGTTCATCCCTTCATGGGTAACGGCGGCCTCGGCAAGAATGATGGCAGCAGTTATCACCCCTTGTCCGCCGGAGCCGGTAAATACAATTCTGGTTTTCTGCATATCAATTACCTCTTGCTCGCTCGTTCAATGATTTTATCGTACTCGTTGCAATATTCCGGCTTGTCATTTCTGTCGACAAAAATCCCTCTGGGAATAAGTGACGGATTTTCCTCCATGGCCTTGGAGCCAGCCTTGCCGGTATTATCCTTGAACCACTCCAGCATCTGCGGCGCATCACCCATCTTGTTCTTTCGGCCATAGTAGGTGGGGCACTGGGAGAGAATTTCCACCACAGAAAAGCCCTTATGCTCAATGGCTTTCTTGATATAGGTGATCGCCTCCATGGCATGATACGAGGTTGTTCTGGCAACAAAGGTTGCGCCTGCTGCAGTTGCCATATCGACCACATCAAATTCGTTGTCGATGGAGGTATATGGCGCAGTAGTTGCCTTTGCACCAACTCCGGAAAGTGGTGAATACTGGCCGCCAGTCATACCGTAAATACGGTTGTTCATAACAATGGCGGTTATATCAATGTTTCTCCGGCAGGCATGGATAAAGTGGTTACCGCCGATCGCCAGTGCATCGCCGTCTCCCATGGGGACGATGACGTTCAGCTCCGGCTTGGCGAGTTTAACGCCAGTGGCGCAGGCCAGTGCCCGGCCATGCATGGTATGCAGGGAGTGGAAATCGACATAGCCCGATATGCGTGCCGAACAGCCGATACCTGAGGTCATCACAATATCACTTTTATCCAGCCCAAGCTGTTCTACTGCCCGCAGCAAGGAGTTGAGGATGGTGCCATGGCCGCATCCCGGGCACCACATCTGGGGGAAAAATCTCTCTCTAACATAATCTTGAACCGCCATATCATACTCCTCTTCCCTGAATAAGACGCAGGGTCTGCTTAATATCAAGTGGGGTTATCAATTTACCGTCTATCCGGTTGGCAAGAAAAACCTTCTCCGGCTTCTCTACGGCTGCCTTTACCTGTGCGGCAACTTGTCCGGTATTCATTTCACAGACCAGCACCGCCCGTGCGCCACTGCATTTTTCTCTTA
>PDWI01003856.1_pt1 | contig 20717 bp, 6 predicted proteins | sample 1430891 | NCBI WGS metagenome assembly PDWI01 (sample SAMN01162508, study PRJNA174530) | Oral metagenome, whole genome shotgun sequencing project. | biome: Marine environment; feature: Marine mammal; material: Swab sample of the gingival sulcus; isolation source: swab sample of gingival sulcus... | reverse complement strand
AGGTTCGATTAAATGACCATACAGCTGTATCCCTACCGGACGCTCTTCGTCTAAAATATTTAATTTTTGTAAAGATTTTCGCCCGTCACGAATCAATCCGTCCGATGAAATAAACTCGGTGTACATCATATCAACACCAAATTTTTTACACATATACCGAAACGAAGGGTCGGTAATGTCCTCCATAGGGGCAAGGAATAAGGGTTTTTCGGGCAATATGGTATCTCCAAATTGTATCATAAACAAAATTTACGCAAAGATAGAAAAAGAGTTAAAAGTTACTTATCATTTTCTTATCAGAGACTTAAAATTTAATAGTTTTCTTAGAGGGACTAAGTATCGTTTGAAAAACAGATAAATTTTCATTTTATTTAATTTATACACTAAATAATTGTTATATTTGTATAAAATTTCATCTATACATCAAATAAATAAGAATGGTAAAGTTTCCCCAAGTATTACATCGTAGAGATATTTACATAGAACGTATTAAACCTTTTATGCGAACTCCTATTGTCAAAGTTATGATAGGACATAGACGAGTAGGGAAAAGTTATATTCTTTATCAACTTATTGATTTAATAAAAAAGGAAGAAAAAAACCATAATATTATTTATATCAATAAAGAAGATATTGCATTTGTTGACATGGTGTCATACAAAGAACTGCATGAATATATTGAGAGTAGATTAGTCAGCAACTGTAAAAATTACATTTTTATTGATGAAATTCAAGAGATTAAAGATTTTAAAATTGCTATTCGTTCGCTTGCCTTAAATGATAATAACGATATTTATATTACGGGTAGTAATTCCGAAATGTTTTCAAGTGATTTGGCAAATGAACTGGGTGGACGTTACGTCGAATTTAGAATTTACAGCCTTTCTTTTTTAGAATTTTTGGAGTTTCATCAACTTGACAACACAGATGAATCACTTGAAAAATATATACATTTTGGAGGGTTACCTTACCTCATTCATTTGCCAATGCAAGAGGAAATTATCAATGAATACATTCGTAGTATTTACTCAACCATTGTATTAAAAGATGTGATTGAGCGAAATAAAATTCGTAACATAGGCTTTATGGAACGCCTAATTCAATTTCTTGCAAACAATATTGGCAGTTTGTTTTCTTCTAAAAGTATTAGTGATTTCTTAAAAAGTCAGAATATAAAAATGTCTTCCACCTTAGTTGGGGAATATGCAGATTCTTTGGTATCTGCTTTTGTTGTGCATCGATTAGGACGTTATGATATAGTCGGGAAACGTTTTTTTGAACGTGGAGAAAAATATTTTTTTGAAAATATGGGTATTCGTAACGTGATTGCAGGATATACCCCCCAAGATAAAGCCAAGCGTTTGGAAAATCTCGTTTGTAATCATCTTTTGTATTGTGGTTATAAAATAAAAGTAGGAACACTTTCAACCGAAGAAATTGATTTTGTTTGTACTCGTTCGAGGGAAACCCTTTATGTGCAAGTGGCAATTGAATTGTCTAAGCCCGAGACCATTACCCGAGAATTTGGTAATCTACTAAAAATAAAAGACAATTATCCTAAAATAGTAGTGTCCGGCGAACAGTATTTTGAAAATACTTATGAAGGAATAGAGCATATTTATATTCGTGATTTTCTATCTTCATCGGTAACTCCCAAACTATTATAAATCCTTTTTATAATCATTGCAATAAAAACACTTATCCCACCATATACAAAACGACGCAAACTGCTTGCTTTTCACAGCATTTAATTTTTTATATTACTCATAAAACATTTAAAAACAGAAGAAAACAAAGTATATAAAAAACGGAAGCCGCCCCTCTGACTAATTAAAATTAGCATAACGACGGCATCTACAGTAATCATGGGGTCAGCTCTTTCATCAATCGTATGAAGGCCTCCCCTCTAGACAACGTCCCGTTCTTGTAAAATCTATTATCTCACGCACAAAAAACAAATTTTATAACGTTTGTAAAACAACAGCTAAATTACTCTACAGAGACAATACATTATAATTTCATACAAGAACCATTTAAGCACAAGTTCATTCACGTTATTACACGCAGGAACCTTGTGCAAGACAAGTGAACGGCAATTCCTTTCCTCCCCATGCAAACTCTATACTTTGTAAACTTCAACAAGCTAACGCTGCTAGAAAGATGCATTTTAACGGGAGTTCCGTTGGTTCCAGTCAATTCTTCAGTCAATTCCTCAGTCAATCTTTCAGTCAATCATAAAACCTTTGAGTGCTAACAAATAACTCTCGGGCAATTTTCAATGCTTCAATCATTTCCTTGTTCAATTCCTCCGTCAAGACTGCTCCGCGGGGGGTTCCCCAGTTCAGCAACAAATATATTAATTTATTTTTCATTTTCCAAATTTATTTTTCATTTTTTTCAATTTCTTCCAATTTATCAAATTTTAAACCGCTGTTTGCCTGCATTCCACTCAATTGTTTTTTATAACCCGTCCATGTAAACGTTTTTCCACCAATCCAACGCACGCGTTGATAAGTTCTTATCAATTTAGCTCCGACGGCATCAATTTCTTCTTCATTAATAAACAAAGGGGCATAATTACCTGTACGAAGTCCCGCTTGTAAAAACGAAGTATTGGGCTGCATGGCTACATATTTATTGTCTAAATAGACTGGCATTTTAGCCCTTTGCAAACGAATTTCGCGATGGTAATTGTGCGTTCCTTTTTCCATCCTTACCGGAATAAAAGGTATCCAGTTTGCCGGCACGGTATTTTGAAAGGTGTATGTGTATTCGGGATTTTTTGTTTCGTTTGTATTTTCATTTTCCGAGTGGCTATTGTTTTGTGTATTCGGATTGACTGTATTTTCCTCTATTTTTTCTTTGAGTGCCGCTGCAAAATGTTTCCCGTTAAGCGGAATGCCACAACCCTGATTGATGATATTTTCTACACCCCAAACCATGTTAGACATTTCGTCTCGCAAGAATTGGATTTCCTCAACAGGTTCGCTTTCCAAAGCATTATATAGTGCAGCCGGATAAAACATGCGTTTATCCGAAGAAAAATCATTGTTAAGGTATGGGTCTTTGCAAGATAAGGTAAACATTTCCCAATTGTTCATAAAACGCTCATCGGGATTGCTTTCATTTTTAGCCCGAACAATTGTCCTATCTCCAAAAACATTGGTTAGCAAAACCTTATCGACTTCGGTAATGGTACTTATGTCTAATTCCATAGGCAACATCATCCAATCGTTGGCATACATAGTGGCATACTGCAAAATCAGTGCATTGGCATAGTGTTTTACACCAACTCCTGTGGTAACACCCATTTCTACCGTACCGCTTTCCAATTCCCACAAACGTTTTTTAGGCATACCCGGATAGCGTGCCATGGTAGGAATAAAAGTAAACATTTTTTCACTGTAACCGGATGCACTCTGAATTATATTTCCAATGATATTATGCTCGTTCGGAAGAGTTTCTATAACATTTATCTCTTGATTTAGACCAACACTCATCTCGTCAGTAATAACACCCGGAATATTTACTTCTACCGGAGTAATATTTTCGGTTTCTTCGGTCTTTTCGATATTTTTATCGTTTTCGAAAGAAAACCACGACAATTTTCCCGAATCGTAATTGTCGGCTACCAAATGGGTATCATCTGCTGGAGCTTCTACCCCAAAGCGATAATTTAAGGCTTCGGGTTTCCAGTATTTATTGGGCTCTATATGGTATTTCTTTTCAAACCATGCCATATATTCTTTTAACAGATCCAACATTGCCAAATCATCTTGCAACAAAGAGGTTTCCGAGTTTTGCTTAGGTTTATCGATATGATTAACACACCATCGGTATAATTTATAGCCGTCAAAAATTTTGTTTTGATAATTAGTTACATAGGCTTGTAAATCTGTTTTGCAAGAGGTTTTCAGTTGTTCTAAATGCTCTTCGGCTGATGGATTATCGGTAGTATGCAATGATGTATCTTCCAACGGAAATTCACGTAACAGTTCTGTTTTTAATGTTACAAGGTTTGTTGTGATGTTTGTGTTGAATTGCAACATAGACAAAAAATAATGTGCCGATTCTACCCTTGCCTGCCAATCCATTTCTACGGGCAATGCCTCTACCATAGGCTCTAAAGGCATATCTTCGATATTTGTTACTTGCGACCGATTATCTAAATTGTATAATTTATTGACCTTTATTTTTTTAGCTTTTAATTTTGCCAAAATAACACTACCGGCATCGTTGCCCTCAAACTCACCGAATTGCCATTGTCGTGCCAGCATCCATAAAGGATCGTGAATAGCCATAGACAGGGCATTGTTGATATTATCCTCGTTGATATTGCGAACATAAGGCTCTATACGGTATTTTATTTGAGGCTCGTCAATGGTTAAATCGTTTTTAACTTTATTGTTAAAAACATCACCATACAATTTTCGGTTGGAATCGTTTATTCTTCTTCCAGTCCAATGTCCTTCCCTTTCACGATAATTTTTCAGAATAGGATTCTTTATATCGGCAATGGTTTCGTAAAGGTTTGAATATTGTAATACATCTACATTAGTCGGCTTTGGACAAGGAGAGAAATCACCTTTACTATATAAAACGAAAGGAGCGTCTCCCCAATTAATATCTCCCGCCTTATAACCATATCCTTCCCCATATTCTTTTCTATCTCTACAAGTGTATCCATCAAATAATTCAATTATCCATTCATCAAAATACCAACCAGCGTATCCCCCCTTCTCAATTGTCATCTCTACTGTTACATCACTTTTAGCAAAATCATTGTAACGATAAGAACTATCTTCAGGGAAAGTGATAATTATTTTATCTTTAGTTTCCTGCTCAAATCTTTTTGTATCATCACGATTTTTAACCCATCTCCCATCATCCTCAAGTGTTCTAACTTCACACTTTATCCCTTTATTTTCTAGGTCGGAGTTGGATTCTTTAATAACACTACTATCATAACCTCCATTTGTATATGAAGGAAAAAATTCACGTCCATTCTCTGCATCAAAATAAAAATTCATCCCTCCAATAGCGAGGTTAAACAAAGCATCCGTACCTGCAGAGTATCCTTTAGGCGTATTGAATGTAAATACAATTGTTCTTATTTTGTAATTCCTTGAGTGATACTCGGAAAGCTCCTTTGCATTATTTACAGCATCGTTTACTTGATCCTTTACCTCCTTATTTCCTATATAGTAAGGTTTGTCTTTAAGACTTTCTATAACCGATGCAGTTATCGCATCTGTTGCTTGTGTTTTTATAACAAAATGCCATTTTATAGTGTTGCCATTGCCCGAGTCGTACATAACTCCGGTTGTTTCGGGAGAAGCTCCTCCGTTAAAAGAAGAAGAGCAAATTATTTTTTTAGCTTTTGAGTACAATGGATGCTCGGGAGCAAGGGGAGCTTTCATAATTAAACGAATACCTGCTACCTTGTAATCATCAGTTGTATAATTATCATCAACCGGTATTTTGGCAGTCAAACTCATATTTTCCTCATCAAAATCCAGAACAATTTCCTTGTTTAATATTACGTATTGATTGGGTTTATAAAGATTGGTAATGATTAGTTGTATATCTGAACCCATATACTTTTTTAACGAAAGACCGACGGAATCTTTAGCGGGGAATTGTAATTTAATTTCTATATAATTGCTCATGACTTTATGTTTTTATTTCATTAATATTCTAACCTTTTCTCTCTTAAAACAGCTTCTCCAATATTATTCGTTATTCTTCCAGATTCAAGAGTTGGCATTAAACCAAGTGGTCCTAATATCCGTCCCAAAGCACCTACTTTCGGAATGATACTCGGCATTGTAATAACAACATCAAAATCCACCCAACCTTCTTTTATTTTCTCTATATAATCGTGAAGTCCGACATAATCGGCACCGGCATTTTTAGCCTCTTCTTCTTTGTCGGGTGTACAAAGAACCAAAATGCGAGGTTTTTGTTTAGCCTCTTCTTCTTTGTCAGGTGTACAAGGAACCAAAATGCGAGGTTTTTGTATAAACGAGGTAAAAGGCAATATCCTTGATAAGGTTTTGTTATCGTTTATCATTTCGGGTTCAACCAATCGATAGCCTGCCATACGTTTGGTTTCGTTTAAAATCCTAACCAACTGCTCTTTTGACCAATTTCCTTCACTATCGGGAGATACTGCCAATAATATGGTTTGCGGCGGTTCTGCATTGGGAACATCGTAATGGAATACGGCACCGGCATTTTGGCGACGTTTGGGAATAAGTTCTATCCAAGCATCCACCACAAATCCCACACAGACATCATTGGTTAAGCTGTTTTTCAAGGCATCGGCATCCCAAAGCACGGTAGATTCTTTATCGTCGAGTTTTTCTTCGTCTGAAAATTCCATGCCCGCCCACTCGGTATCTTCGTTAAACGGCAATTGCACGGGTGTTAAAGGTTTTACATCGGTTGTACATATAGCATTTATTCTTACACTGTGTAAGTCTTTTACATGTTTACGTACTTTTGCCAAATCCATCAACCATTCTTCCATTTGATGCGGTAAGGCATTGATGTATTGATTATTAGTTAACTGATTTCTTAATTGTTCTTTTGCATCATTGTTGAGTTTAGATAAATTTAAATGCGGCAACAACTTAAAATTTTTCACCAAAAGTTTTTCGGCAATTTGGTTGCATTCGTTTATAAAACCAAGGACATCGAAATCGGGATATTTGTCTTTTTCGTCCCACTGTGTTTTTAATGCCTCAAACTGTGTTTTTTGTTTCAATTTATTATCCAAAGCCTGCAATGTATCCAAAGCTTGTTCAACAATGGCTTTTTTATTGGTATAGATGTTTTTCACCAACTTTTCTAACTTATCTTTATCTAAGTCGGCACCCTCAACAATTTCTTGAGCAAAAAAGACTTCGGTTGGCGGTACACTTTCTATGACTCCACACGTATAAGCTTTGGTAAGAAGCGGTATAAGTTCTTTAAATTGATTTACAGACATCTGACTTATTGCCGTTTTATCAAGTAAAACTATCAATCCTTTATTTTCAGACGGATTTGTATCTTTAAGGACAAGTGCATTTTTTATTTCTAAGAGTTTTGCCTCTAAAGAAGCTCTTACAGCACTGATATGGTCAATCACAGTTTGCAAACGTCCTAACAAATTTTCAAGGTTATAATATTCTGCGGTATCGGCAGTTTCATTTTGTTCGCTTTGATGCACAAAATGAGAGGCTTTAAGCTGCATACCGGTTTGCACCATTTTACGCAGGCTTTCTACAAACAAGGTTTGTTCCGTAATGCAAATCTTTTCGTCTTTATCTGCCGGAGCTTCCACTTGTTCTAACTCGGGCAACCAATAGTTTTCGACAACACGGTATTTTGCCAACAACATTTCTATAAAAGCAAATTGATTGGAAGAAAAGTACAAATAATCTAAAGGTGCTACTTCTAAATCGTTAAGCGATACGAATGTTACCTTTTCGCCTTTGGTTTTTATCCAGATACCTATATTTTCGCCATTACCGAGTAAATTACCCGCAAAATGGTTTAAAGAAGGCTCGGCAGAAGAATATACCGAACTGCTTGTCCAGCCCTCAAGCTCCTGATTGGCAAAGGTGCTAAAATTCACCACCAAACGATGACTAATGTTTACACTTCGCATAGGAATGTCTAATATTTCGGGGCGTGCAATCAGGCTGTTGTTCTCCATTTTATTCATCAATGCACTCAAAGCGGTTCGGTTGCCTTTTACCAATTGATAAACACCTTCGGACAGGATTAAATCGTTAACGGCATCGTAAGTATCGGCAATTTGCTCTACCAAACCGGCAAACACTCTTTTTTGATTACCGACAAATGTTTTGCCCGCAATGTCATTGATATTTTTATTCTTTTCAATAAGCTCTGAGAGAGGTGTAGTTGTACGATTATTATACCACTTGGTTTTTTCAAAAATATCTTCGAGCAGGCTTGCTCCGTTAAGTCCTTGCATTGATTGAGCATTACTGTCCGAGGCATCAATGGAATAAGAGTCAATATTTAAAGGGTATTTTTGGCGTAAAGAATAAATAAATTCATCCATTTCCACTCCCAAAATTTTATAGGCTTCGTGCAGACCTCTTTCCAAATTAGCACCTAAAATAGCTCCTACCGACAAACCGTTGCTTACACCATCAATTACCTGCATAGCACGTTGCATACGTCCCGAAGAAAGGTTTATGGACAAGCGATTGTCTTGTTGATTGCTTTGTTGATTATTTTTCTTACTGCGAGCAAAAGCACTGTGCATAACTGCCGCAGTTACCGCATGACTAATGGAAGGAGCAAGCATTATACCCTCGCTGTTTCTGTCTTCGTATATAGGACTTGTGGTATCTTTTAATTTTAAATCCTCTACCACCTCTTTCTGTTTCGAAGCACTTAATTGCGTTCTGGCGTTTTGTCCTTTGTTACGCTTAAGATTAAATAACCATCCATACGCTCCAATATATACATTTTTAGCATTTTTTTTCTTTAACTGATAGTTTGCAAGAGACATAAACCAAGCATCTAATCGATACGAAAATAAATCAATAAGGTCTATTAATTCGGTTGTCTTTATGTTTAATTTTTCTGCTATCTCATTTATATCTACGGCATTAGAACTTATTTCTCCGGTAGAAAAATAAGAAAAGGCATCAAAATTTTCAAGCATTTCGGGCGTTAGCATGCTAGAATAGTTTGCTAAACTTTCTGCATCCAGATTTTTGTATTTACCATAAAAATGGAATTGTTTTGCCAATAAAGCGTGTTTTAACATTTTTAACCTCCGATGACTTACCGAATGAGGATTGGCACTCATCATACGCATAAAACGCACTTGTGAGTCTTCGTCTTTCTCGTTTTGCAAGCTTTCTATATCCTCTACTTTTTTATTAAACATATTGTCCCAGTGTACCGACAAATTATTTAAAAGCTCATAAAGATTTTCAACATTAGTGTCTTCTGAGATGGATAAATTTTTAAAATCGGTAACGGGCATAATACCATAAGGCATATCATCTACGCGTATTGTAGGTAAAAATCCTCTCGGGAATACATATTTACTTATATAGCCGGGGTTATTTATATCACCGGAAAGTTTCTTGAAAAACTCTTTAAGTTTTTCATCATTAAGATTCTCGTTATCCGGTAAAAAATATTTAATCGCCTCAATAGACAATGACGACTGGTTCAAATCGCAACTGTTCAAGTAAGCAAAAGCTCCCCCGTTATTATCGCGGTTTAAACCCAAAACAGAGGCAAGGTTTTTAGACGCCGTTCCAACGGATAAGCCATCTACAAATTCATTTTGATCATTTGTTTTATATCGAGATACTTCTATTTCGTATCGTCTGTCGATTTGTGCCTGCTCTCTTAAATATTTATAATGTCTTCTATTGGATTCCAATTGATTGGTAGGTGTGCCTACCTCTAAAAAGTCTAATGAATTTTCGGTGTAAATGTGTGAGTACAATAAATCTTCCAATGTTTGTTTACCTGAATGTGTTTTTTTTACACCAAACACATATATCGATTTGAAGGTAGCATCATACATTTCATCGGACAAAGGCACTGTAATTGCCATACCGTTTCGTACGGCTTCATCGTAATCGAAGAGCCATTTTAAACCGCCTGCTACCTCCACATCTCCTTTGGCAATACTTAACAAATAAGGGTCTAACTCTTCTTCATCATTATCGGAAAAGCTCAATTGTAAATTAGGATTTACTTTTCTGCCGTATTCAGTAATAGTGTCTGAATTTTCACCATTGCTCCACTCGCCAATAAAAACAAAACGGTCGGGCAATATAGGACTGCAAGGCTCATAATCGTCATCACTAAGTTCCAGCAAATCATTTCTACCGCTTATTCCGTCTCTCGTTTTAAAATAAGTATCCCCAAAGTATTTTTCCTCAAAATCACCTTTTATTTTACTCAAACTCCTTCTTTTACCTTTACTGTTACTATTACCTTTAAGATGAGATAAGAAATCATCGAGTTCGCTTTTGAAATTGAGTACGGCATAATAATCTTTATCCCACAACTCCATTTCTCTAGGGTCAACTTCTTGTAAACTAGGATCGACAACTTCATAAAGTCTTTCGTAAAAAGAAAACGATTGTTTTACCCTCTCTATCTTACTCTGTATTTGATCGTACAATACATCGGGAATATATTTATAATCATAAACTTTATTCCGCATATTATACAAACTTGTAGAACAAGACTCTAACAATTTCAGAATTTCATCTCTTCCTTTCTTTTGTTGATTCAGTTGATTGAGTATGTTTGTAATTTCATCTAAATAACTGTCCGCAAAATTATTATACGGTCTTTTCACGATATTTTTTTTCATGTGTTTAGAGAAGACTCTCACTAACCACGATGCTCTGTGAACACCGTATTTATTGACTAAGCTATCCCACAAACTCCGAACTAAAATACGGTTACCGCTAAAAATAAACCATAAGATGTGAAAATTTTTAGCATCGGCATACTCTTCTTTATCTAAAGGTTTACGAAACTGAGAAATAAAAATATCATCGGGAAAAATACGCACACACAATTGTTTGTTTGAGGTAATTCCCGTACCGGCTATTTTCTTAGGTAAAGAATCCGGCAAGCTTTCAGTCCAAAAGCCTTTTTCCAAGGCAATACCAAGGCTTGTCCCTGACATTTCGACTATTAAAACAGACCAATTATTTTTAAGTTTTTTGATTTGCTTATCAAGTAAGTGATATTCCTCTAAGGAATTAAAAATAATATTATAATTGCCAAAACCTAGCCTTTCTAAGGCTGTATCGCTAAGTACAGAAATTAGAGCTTTCTCATTAACTGTTTTTATTCCTTTCCTTAAAAGCTCAAAATACATATTTATTCTTATAGCCTCTGCAATAAGACTTGCAGGCAGGACATCTTCAGTTATAAGATATTTACTCGTTAGCTTTTTTTGATTAATATCTTGTCCTATGCTAACAGTACGTTTGATATATTTATGACAATGCACATCGTAAAATACAGTTAAAGCATCTTGATGAAGTTCTAGGTACTCTTTTACTCCATCGACAGATTTTGCCAGTTTTTTTATACGTTCGGGCACATTTACGTGAGGTCTTCGACCATGCAGTTGTCCAATAGGTTCTAAGTGTTTCGGATTGTAAATATTTGTAATGTTATTACGAACCTGCGATGCATGATCTATAATATTGTTTATTAAGTTATCAACTTTTTGTTTCTCGTAAGAAGACAGATTCACCCCCACATACAACTGATTAAAAACCACTTGCATTTTTGTTGGCAGTGTGTGAATTTTTTTATACAGATATTTTTTTAAACGAGGGTTTGCTCCCGACTCTTTTTGAAGTTTAATAATTTCATCTTCATTATTTTGATAGCCAGGCCATTTTATTTTGTCCTTATAGAGATAATGCACCTTTACGTTTTTACTTGTATAGTAAATATTAATGCTTTTGGGTCTCCATTGTACTGCAGTACCTAAGGACAAGTAAATCATGCTGTTTACCAAATCGTCTAATATAAAATCAGACGTAGGAATTACAAAAGCATAGGTTTCGGTTTTAGGACTAAAAGATGCGTTTTTACTATCCAATAAAAATTTACGTTTACCAATATTCAAATAAAATTGTGTTTTATTGGACGTTGGGTTTCCTTTTACTTTTACTTTAAGATTTGAAATAATAACATCATTTCTATCGACAACACTTTCTAAAGGAAGTTTCAGTTTTTCCAACTGAGAAATGGCACGGTAAGAAGTGCGGTCAAAATCTGATATTATTGATAAATCTTTATCTATCTTTTTCAATGCCTCAATAAGATTTCCTGCTCTTTTTGATACTGGTTCTACATTAATATCACCAAAACTATTTTTGATATAATTTCCTTTTTTTACAATTTTATTCCGAAAGAATTTATCGGTTTTTATACAACATAAGTTTTCAAAAGAAAAAATTTGTCGCGTAAGTTTATATAAATCATGTTTTAAAACATCCGGCAAAACATCAAGTTGCTCAATTCTTTTTTGGATGTTATGAATTTTTTGATAAAAAGATTTTCCTACAACGGCAACCTCTTCTTCCGTATTGATTTTTGTTACAATATCATCTTGAAATTTACCGATTTCCTCTAATACAGAAATATAATCGTTGTAACTAAACATTGCATCATTTTTACTGTCATCAACGGTACGAAAACGTGTTTCCAGTCGAATAGGGAATAACATAAACGGGTTATTTCCCTGTTTATTTATCAATTTGTTAAACTCTGTTGCTCTTGCTTCTCTCTGTTGGCTATACAAGTTTTTCATAATTAATATCTTTAAAATTATTTAGACAATAATGCACTTACGTGTTTAGCATAAATACAAGGCTCAGCGACTTTTTTGTTAGCATAATCTGCACTGGTTGTATTTTTAAATGTATCAATAGACTCGTTTTCTTTGGCATCAATATTTTTAAAACTAAGTTTTCCCGGACGTTCTTTGAATGTAAGGAAACGACCTCCATCTATTAGTAAATCGTTAAATCCGATTCTAAAACCGTAGAGTGTAGTATCTTTGGAAATACGTGCCTTTAGTTCGGGATATACCTGCATTTTAATATTATCGTCAAACAGTACCCGATTACCTTTTATTTGAGAAGAAGCGAGATATACCAAAACATCAGGGTATTTTTTCATCAATTCTCCCTTTACTACAAATATTAGCAATGGCTTTTCATTCAGATGATTCCTTCCAAGTTCACCATACCAATCGTATTGATGATTAACATCGGGGATGTAAGAATGGTTGGAATAAAAACTTTCAGAATCCCAAAATTTCTCAAAATAAGAGCCTCTTCGGTCGGTTGGATATTCTCTCCAAAACAATTCTTTTCCCATTTCGGTATTTAAACCGCAAATGTACGACTCTATAAACTTGGCATTGTCTCTGAATAGCGAAATAGTATTGTTAGGCAAATCTTCGATAGCCGGCAAAATGTATTTCGATGATAATTTATTCAAATAGTAATAAGTAGGTTCTGCAAAATAAGGATAAGCCAAAATAGGATTTTGACAAGACACTCTGTTTTTATTATATTCCTCGGGATTAATAACTCCGGAGCTTTCTAAGTAATCACAAATGGCATCGGTAAGTTGTTTGTTTTTATCGGTCATTGTTTCTTGAACAACATCTAATATTTTGGGAGCTAGTTTTTCCCAATCAATAGGCTTAGGCTCTTGTGTTTGAGTTTCTTTAATTTGAGGTGCTATTTCTTTCAATAATGCATCGTATTGATTGTACAAGGTAATTAATGTATTGTTGGAGTCGATACATTTTTTAAAATAAACATTATAAAAATCACTAAAACTGTTTACTCCGTATGGCATCTTATAAAAGAAATTCTCTAACGTGGTATTATTTTCACTAAGCGGAGAAGGTGTTAAACTATTTTTATTGTTTTTAACTGCATCTTTTATCCAACCCTTAGGAAGTCCTAAAACATCAAAGTTTACTTCTTCCTTCGCCCCCAAGGCTTCGACCCAATAATGGCTCATAAAACGGAGTAACTCCAATGATTCTCTTACGGCAGCTCTGCGGTAATAATCTAAATTTTCTTGGATTTTTCTCACCAAATCTGCCACTTTATAATTGAGTATGGCTTGTTGATTATCCAAGTTAAAAATGCCCGATTGATTCTCCAGCATAGTGCGAATAAGCGAAATTTCGGTACCGTCAGCAACTCTATTATCGGTTCGGTTAAACGTTCTCAGCAATTTCTGAATGGAAGGGTTGATAAGTTCCGGCGGGAAACCACTATCTTTAAGCAGTTGAGCTAAGATCCCTTTTTCGCCGTCATTCATAGTATTCAAAGGTGTATCTAAAGACACTGAAAGGTTGAGCAATAATTGAATCAACAGATTGATGGTTTCATTTCTGGACGCTCCTTTCAATCTTTCTTTCAACTCTTCTTTTCTAAGATTACCTACTTTATTGTAATACAAATCTTTACCCGCACTTATACCAAAAAACTTTTCGCGTATTTTTTGGTTAAACTCCATCACTTCGCCCACTTGTTCCCATGCTCGTTGTACCAATTGCTCTTGATTTTGTTTGATAACCTCTACACCCAAACCGGCAGCAATACGATTAGGAACTTGTGTATTTAACTCATAAAGCCATGGGTATGGGATGCTGCCGTCCGGCTTTTTGTCTAATGAAGTAGCTAATACATGTTTAGCTCCATAAACCGGAGGCACTACCCATGGATCTTCTTTAATGGTGTCGGGATTTACTCCATTCTCACTGTTTAACAAATTTTGATTTTCAACAAATATGTGTGATTTGTTCAACAAATCTTTCATTCTTCCAGACAATTCACTTCCTTCCTTAGGAAAAACATCTTGTTGGTAGTCTATAGGCATACTTGCCATAGCCACACCTACAGATTTTTCTTTGGGCGGATCGGTCAAAACATCATAATCTAAACCAACGCCCATTTTAGAAACATCAACCTTAACATCTTTAGGTAAATCTTTAGTACTTATGGCTTCGAGCTTTCTTGCCAAGGCATGAAAATCTCCGGTTGAAGTTTGAAAACGCCATAAATAATACACGGGAAATTCTAAACCGCGTTGTCTGGATTGTTGTTTTTCAAACTTAGTTGCCCAAGCACGTGTTTGCACCGGAATATCAAAAAGCGTATTTTTTTCAATAGGCTCTTCGGGGTTTTCAGAATGCTCGGGTAAACGAAAACCTAAACCGGACAAGCGTGTAAGTTCATAAGTAGGTATCAAGAATACAGTATAGGCGGTGTATTCATCTAATTCGCGAGGACAAAGCAAACGGCTAAACGGTTTCTCTGCTGCGTTTTCCACATGTGCCCATAAATGCGGTGCATTTTGATACGCTTCACCAAAAATTTTACTCCAAGCTTTTTCGTCTTTAATTGTAACAATTTGCATGCCCTCTTTATCGCGAGCAAGTGTAAATTCGTCGGATTTACAAGCAATTAAAGAAAGCCAAGGTGTTAATTTATTTTCGTTGTGTACCGCAGGTGTATAACGCCAAGGCAAATCAGGTTCGGCAAACTCAACATAAGGCATATGATTTCGTTCAAAGCTCATGTCTTTATCGGGCGGAAACACCCTAGCAATAGCTTTGGGACTTAGCCCCCTTGCTTCATAAGGACCTATTAGAGATACACTTTTCCTTACATATTGAGATGTAGATATTGGTGTTTCAGCTTCTGCCTCGTCCAAATCTAACTTCATTGAAACATTTACAGTAGGATGCAAACGAACACCTTTTGTTTCTTCTTTATTGCTTATCCATTCTTTTTCAGCAATGTCATTTCCAAGACCGACCCTTTGAAATGGAGCTATTTCTATATGACTTTGAATACTATTTGCACTGTCCGTAATATTATCACTTTTTTTCTTATTTACACACATAGCTGTATTGTTTTATTATTCTACCATAATTACTAAATCCGTACTTCTGAGTTCGGAATCACGCTCTTTTAAGATTCGATTCTTTACAGATAAGACTTCGGCATAACTACCTTTATTTTCGGCATGAGTAACTTTATCTTTTATATCTTCAAATCGTTGTTCTACTTTGTTATATAGTTTATAATTAGATTTTAAATTTCGCTTAATCGCACCCTCGTTTGTTAGAGAATTTTGTTTATTCTCATATTCCTGTTGCATGAAATATAATTGTTCCGCATACATAGGGTTATCATATTCCTTCTCATAATACTCATAATCTTCCCCAAATGGTGTTTTTGTATCATATTGAAGAGCCTCGACATCTTTCTTTTTTATTACCTTCTCTTCGGCATCTTTATCAGCTTTTACACTAAAATCACCATTGTTAATGGTAACAATATCGGCATCAATTAAATAGTCTATATATTTTGGATTCTCTTTGTCGTTTTTTATTTGAGTAGATTTATAGGTAAATCCGCTATCCATATCCACAAAAGAAGGTGAAGCCAATTTATCTTCATTCGACATTTTAATAAAATCGGCAGGTATAAATAAAGCCTGCTCTATGACTTTTTCACCATTTTCTACTATCGCATTATTATCATTATCCTCTCCAACAAATACATCTTTCGGATTGAAATTAAAACGCGTATAATCTGCCGGCAGTGTTTTTCCATAACTGTCTAAAGGTTGATTAAGCGGTATTCTATCTTGCTCAAATGAAAAACCTTGCAACGGATGAAGCACCAAACTATCTTTAGGAGTATCCAATAAGATTACCAATTTATCATTGTAATCCAAGGCAAGTGTTTTCCAATTTCGAGGGTCGTTCCATGCTTCTATAAAGATAGGGAATAGTTGTGTAACATCGGGAGCAATTTCTTTGGCTTTATCTCCCCAGCTTTTATCAAAGTTTGCACGAACTTTCCAGAACAATATTTTAACCGAGGCTTTACCTTTAACCCTCCAAGGACTGGTTCCACTGAAATTAAAGGCAAGTTCGACAGCCAAAAGATTTACGCCAAAAGCACTTAATGCAACACCGGCTTTAATTGCCACCTCGAACCGGAACGGATTAAAAATAAACAAGGCATCAAAGGACAAATATCCTTTAAGTTTTGCAACCTTAACACTGGCTTTTAAGTCGAGTTTTGCACCAAATTGTACAGTGTTGGTACCTACGGCAAAATAAGCCCCCATAGTAAGGGTAAAGATTTTTTTATCAATCTTCATGCTTAAGCGTTGCATATTTGCAGGCATATTGTATTTTGCAGGCACTTCAAAACTGGGGTGGAAACCTCCGGCAGAAACAAGCATTCCCTTAGTTTTTCCCCAAAGCACACGCATGGCTATATCTCCAAAAACATCAATACCGCCAATCGACGAGTCTCTTATTGAAGCATCAAACCAAAAACGTTCTTCGAAATTAATACCTCCGGCAAAAAATACATTGATTTTAATTACGGGTTTTTCTTTAGGCATAACAACATGAAGTCCTCCGAAAATAATAATTTCAACGGGGCTTGGAAATTGCAAGAACAGCCCAACCTCTGCTGTCATGGTTGCAGGGATATTAAAATCTATTTTAGCAATAAGACCGAAAAAGAATTGTTCTTTCTTTATGGGGAAATATTGGTTGGTTACTTTTTCTATTTTATTAATATTTTTCTGCAAATCTTTAGCAAGGAAAACTGTTTCCAATGTACCATCGTGTACCCCCGACTCTACCACTTTGCCGTCAATCATGCGATTGAGACCTAAAGCTCCACCTGCTCCGGTTAAATAGAAATTAAAACCAAGTGGCACGGAAAATCCGGAAAACATCATTAAACCGACGAATGAAAAATTACCGGGTACATCTTCCACATCTAGATTTAATATTGTCAGAACGCCTAACTCAAATTTATCAACAACATTAAGCTCAAAAACGCCTAAAAATTCACTTTCTTCTTTGTCATATTTTATAAATCCTCCGCCTCTAACCACTTCAGTATCTATGGCAAGTCCGACACCATCAGGATAATTCAAACCTACCGAAAAATCCCAATCGCTTAACTTACCGCCTTTTAAAATCGGAGTATCTAATTTAATACCTATATCGCTTATGGTAAAAGCTACGCCTGAAATATCAAGCCCAAGATTTGTACTTACCGCAGTTTTAAACGAAAGGTTTTTCAAAGAATTTTTATCACTACCACTACCTAAAGACAAATGCAAGCCGTCTATTTTAAGGTTTTTAAACGATTTTGAAAAATCAAAATCAGCCTCTAATTTCGCAGCTCCTGCAAAAGAAAAACCGCTTACCGTAGAATATGACAAGGTAGTATCAAACGAAGCCACAATATCATCGTTTATGGCATCGCTAATAATTTTCCAGACTTTGTCTTTAAAAAATTGTTTGGTTAAGGTTACACTTGCACCTTCGAGAGCAGCTATATATTTTGCCTCAAATTCCTTATCATAAACAAAAGACAAAGTTTGAGGATAATTTTCTATCGCAATTTTAATGTACTTATGATTAAGAATCAACCACGGTTCAAGACGTTCAAATTTAAAAACAGCTCCTGCCGAAACATCATCTTCACCACCGGTAAGAGAGATGCCCTTTTTGCTAATTTGGAAACCTAAAGGATTGGTGTTATTTTCCTCATTATTCATAGCACCTTCCAATTCTACTGACAATTTATGTTTGTCGCCCAAATCAAAAGCATGATTTAATGTACCATTCACTCGTGGGAAAATATTAATGGCAGCCGAATGGTCTTGTTTTTCTATTAATTGAGCACATAGTTCTATAGCCATTGATTTGTTGTTATCCTTATGGTCATAGGCACGAATCGATTTAGTCTTTTTAACAACAGCCTCTGAATAATTATAAACACAAATAGCTATCATCTGTTGATTTAAAGAACTTGGATCGACTTTATCATAAATAGTTTGGAGGACTTTAAGTTCTTCTTCAAATTTATATAATTTTCCAGCCGGAAGGGGAGGCAAAGCCTTGGTTAATTCTTTGATAAAAGCAACAACTGCATCAAATTTATCTTTCCAGCTTTTGGCGGTATCTTTAACTGTATTGATAAGATTTTTTAAAGCGGTGTAACTTGAAGACAAGTCTTTGATTAGATTTGTCAAATCTAACACAAGCATTAAAGATTCTTGTATAAAATTACCTAAAGACGCTAAACTATCCTCTAATTTAGGCAGGATAAAACGTCTAATAAAGGTAGAAGAAATTTCAAGTGCTACTGCTAAACTTATTTGCGTTATTCGTTCCGGGTCGTCGTATCTATTTTTCAGTTTTTCACTTAACAAACTCTGCAAATGTTCAAGTATCAATCTTTTAAATTCATCTATTTTTACAATGTCGTCAAGAATAACATCTTTTACACTCTCCAAAGTTTCCAGAATATCGAAATCCGAAGTATCTATTTTTATTTTTTCATTCTCGTAAGCACTCTTCACAAACTTAAACCAGTCTTTTAAATCTTTTTCTTGAATACTTGTTAATCTTTTATTAGACAGTTCTAGAATCTTTTTCCCGGCGGTTATTATCTTTTGCTTTATCGGACCTTTAAGTGTGTCAATATCATCTGTAACGCCTTCACGTTTCAATGCTCTTTCGGTAGGTTCTACAATATATTTTTGCAGGTCTTCTTTATTAATCTTTATAGAAGTAGATATAGCAGAAAATTGAAATTTATCTATTGTTAAAGAGTTTGTATTTTCAATAGGTGTAATTCCTTTTAATTTATCAGATTCTTTTTTTTGATTTTTTATAGTATCTAATGTTGTTTTTTTATTCGTTTCAGGAATCTTATCATCACTTTCTATCAATGATTTCAGCCAGTCTAAGATATCGTCCACATGGAGCAAATCAAGCAATTCGTCTTTACCAATGGCATCAATTAACTTAGAAAAACGTTTAAACAGCAACTTAGCCGTGCTGGCTTCCATTGGGTAAATATCTGCTAAATACCCCCAGTGAAAACTAAAGACATCGGCAAAGCGTCCCCACTGTACGACATTAATTGTTGTTGTAACCTCTTCTACTTTATCTTTGCCTTCATCTTGTCTCTTGTCATTTAAGGCTTTTAAATCTTTTGTTTTTTCATTTAGTTCTTGATAAAGTACATTGACTTCTTGGGTGTCAAATATCTCAAACAGTTCGAATGTTGCTAAAATAATTTTTATGCTTTTTACAAAGGCTGTTTTTTTGATTTCATTTATTTCTGTATCAGAAAGATTTTCCACATCAAACACCACATCAAACATGTGTCCATTATCAATACTCTGAAACATTGAAATTACAAAATGGTCTCCAAAACGGCGACCCAAATTATTATCATTGAGAAACTTCAAGGCTTCAGAACTCGAAGGATTATCATCAAAAGCTTTAATACTATCTTTAAGGGCGATAATACCATTAACTATACCTTTAGAAATTGCAAATATATTAGCACCGGCTTTCTTAGTTTCATCACTAATTTTAAAATCTAAAATATCAGAAGCCCCCTTACCCCAAGGAAAATCTACCAATCCATTAACAACACCTTCAATCCCCTTGGCAGCATCAATCACTCCTGATATGATTGTTGAGACCTCACCTACTTTACCATCTTTAATATCATAACCTAACTTATGCAGAAAGGCTTCAACCTTTTCCGCTTTAACCTCTTCACTGGCATCTTCATTTATTTCTAAAATGTAAGCAATCTTGCTAAGCAACAAACCAAAACTAGATGCAATAGAAAAAACAATACCTGTTGTTTTATTTTTAGACTCTCCCATAAGAATATATTTTAAAAGCTTTATTCAACTGTTTATTCTTTTGTTTAACCCTCTCAGGACTCAAAAAACAACCGACACTTTCTCAAACAAATAGCCCCCTGAAAGATTTTTTATTTCCCCATAAAATATTTCTCAATAGAACTGTTCATAGCAACAAAATCCTAATATCGAAACACCTCCCCATCTTTCGACCCGAAATATACATAATAAAAAAGAATAAAACAAACAAATCACACACTTTATATAAAAAAACAAAATACAATCAAAAAACAACACCCAGAAAAGAAGGCACTTAACAACAAATTTTCAGAATAAAAAGGCAAAAAAAAAGCGTCCTAAGTTTAGGACGCTTTCTGCGGAGAGGGGGGGATTCGAACCCCCGGTACGGTATGACCCGTACGCCGGTTTAGCAAACCGGTGGT